>ENA-UOOK01001037-UOOK01001037.1-fermentation-metagenome-genome-assembly--contig:-NODE-1037-length-37279-cov-3.367559_pt1 | contig 37279 bp, 26 predicted proteins | sample MGYA00245777_ERZ724023 | MGnify/ENA primary metagenome ERZ724023 (study PRJEB28704, sample SAMN03018312) | fermentation metagenome | biome: anthropogenic terrestrial biome; feature: soil; material...
AAAAGTTCCGATATACTTATTAGTAGTATTTAAGTAAAATCTGCAAATTGGTTTTCTATTATTGTCATCTAAAAGTATATTGTAGTAACTTTGGGTGTCTCTCTCAAATATCCTATCTGCTTCTACGGCTTTTCTTAAAATTCCTTTAGAAATATAAAATGCTTCTTTTTCTTCTTCTGTAGTGACAATCAATGATACTCCCTTATCGGCTTCCTGATTTTCTTCTTTTTCTACTTCTTCAGCTTCTTGTTTTTGTTTTGTGATAGCAGTTTTAAATCTATCAGTAATCATCTCATTTACAACCTGCTTAAAAGACTTCTTAGTAAGGTCTGTAAATTGCTCCAATACTTTTGCTGTAACTATGCCTTCATATACTTGTTTAGTAAACATTCTAACAAGTTGATCCGATGGTGTATCCATCTCGGAAATGATTATTTCATTAAGCCCTTTCATATATTTCAGTTCACTTGCAGAATTCACAATTGAATCTACATCAAAATAGGATTTATGAAATTTTTTCAGCTCCTCAATTTGGTTATCTCTTATGTCTGTTAAATCTATTTCTAAGAAAGGCTTTTCGTCCATTTTATTTGGATGCTCCAAATCAGTATAAAATTTATATACTACTCCATTAGTCAATATTCCAAACTTTGCTGTTGAGACATGAAAATAACGTAATAGCTGATTGTCATATAAAGTTAACTCTTGATTCCAGTGTTTACACTCTATCAGTATACATGGATCTCCATTTTTCATGATAGCATAATCAATTTTCTCACCTTTTTTAGTCCCAATATCACATGTGAATTCCGGCATAACTTCAAAAGGATTAAATACATCATATCCCAATGTTTGAATAAAGGGTAAGATTAAAGCATTTTTTACAGCTTCTTCAGTCTGTAGACTGTCTTTCAACTTTGAAACTCTCTCAGATAAAAGCTTAATTGCATCTTTAAAATCCATAGTATTAAAAATAAAACCTTCAAGCTAGCGCCCAAAATACATGCTTAGAGGCTTGTTATTAATCAATTAGTTTAGGCAAAAGCAAAGTTAGCACAAATTTTAAAATAGCATAATAAATTGCTTATCAATCACAGAAATTCTTTAATATTTTAATCTTCAAATATATATATATCTAAATAGCCATTTGCTATCTTTCAGATTGATTTTGCGTAATTCTATACCGTTATTAAATATATTTCACATAATCAATTCCAATAAATTTCCTAACAACATATAACAAACATCTAAGTAACTTCGTACAAACTCCTAACCAACTCCTAATATCCCTTATATAAATTAGAAGTTTGTACGGACTTTGTAAGGATTAAGTCAGATTTAAGCAGGTGTGAAGTATAGTTAATCAGCTGCGTCTTTAGCGAATAAATGTAAACACGAGGCTAATGCTTAAATTTTAAGTATCTGCTTTCGAGATTAACTTTATGCTTCGACAGATTTGTTATATAAAAAAAGAGACCATCCCGATAAACGGGACAGCCTCTTTTAAAGCAGTCGGGAAACAGAATGTTTTCCCTATTAGGATTTAATTAAATTACTTTATTAGTCTAACTGTGGTCCTGAAGGAATTAAAGCTCTTGCAGCTTCAGTATCTGTGTATTGTTTGAAGTTTTCAATATACATACCGGCAAGTTTCTTAGCTTTAGCTTCCCATTCGCTCTTATCTGCGTAAGTTGAGCGTGGATCCAGGATGTCAGATACTCCATTTAATTTTGCAGGTGCAGTAAGATTCATAATTGGAACATGAATTGTTTCTGCCTCTTCAATTGAACCGTCAATGATAGCGTCAATGATAGCGCGTGTATCTTTAAGAGAGATACGTTTTCCTGTTCCGTTCCATCCTGTATTTACAAGATATGCTTTTGCATTGTGCTGTTCCATTTTTTCAGAAAGACGCTGTGCATAAATGGTTGGGTGAACAGTTAAGAAAGCTTCTCCAAAAGCAGGAGAGAATGATGGCTGTGGTTCAGTGATTCCACGTTCTGTACCTGCCAGCTTGCTTGTAAATCCGCAAAGGAAGTGGTACTGAGCCTGGTTGTTATCTAAGATAGATACCGGAGGTAATACACCGAAAGCATCAGCTGAAAGATAGATGATCTTTTTAGCATGTCCTGCACGTGATGGCAACACAATTTTGCTGATGTGGTGAATTGGATATGATACACGTGTATTTTCAGTTGCAGAGATATCAGAGAAATCGATATTACCTTCATCATCAACTGCTACGTTTTCAAGAAGTGCATCTCTGCGGATAGCTCTCCAGATGTCAGGTTCGTTCTCTTCGCTAAGGTTTACTGTCTTAGCATAGCAACCGCCTTCGTAGTTGAAAACACCATTGTCATCCCATCCGTGCTCATCGTCACCAATTAAGAAGCGTTTTGGGTCAGCAGAAAGAGTTGTTTTACCTGTTCCTGAAAGACCGAAGAAGATAGCTACATCACCTTCTTTACCTACGTTTGCAGAGCAGTGCATAGAAGCGATACCGCGCAATGGCAGGTAGTAGTTCATTAGTGCGAAAATACCTTTTTTCATTTCGCCGCCGTACCATGTACCACCAATAACCTGCATTTTATCTGTTAAGTCAAACAGCGTGAAGTTTTCAGAATTTAATCCGTGCTCCTGCCATTTGTCGTTAGTTGTTTTAGATCCGTTTAAGCAAACGAAGTCAGGCTCTCCATAATGAGCAAGTTCGTAATGAGAAGGACGGATAAACATATTGGTAACAAAATGAGCCTGCCATGCAACTTCCATAATGAAGCGAACTTTCATGCGGGTATCTTCGTTAGTACCGCAGAATGTATCAACAACATAAAGTTTCTTTGCTGTAGAAAGCTGATCAGTTACACGTCCCTTGCAATAGTTGAATGCTTCTTTTGAACATGGGCGGTTGATTGTGCCATCCCACCATAGTGTGTCTTTTGTTACGTCATCCTTTACAAAGTATTTGTCTTTTGGAGAACGACCGGTGAATTTACCTGTGTAAACAGCAGTAGCACCACTCTTTGTTAACTTAGCTTTTTCGAAACCTTCATTTGCAGGATTCATCTCATCTTGAAAGAGAGTCTCGTAGGTGGGATTATGAACGATTTCAAAATCTCCCACAATTCCGTACTTGCTTAAATCTAAATTTGCCATCTTAATAATTTGGGTTTAATGTTTATGATCGTATAAAACTTGTTTGCGCTTTAAAACCTGAAACAACAGTACAAAAATATACAAATTATTTTATTCTGAAAAGGAATTAAAGAAATATTTCTTTAATTGATGGTTTTTTCTTCTCCGAACCTCTAATTCAACAAAAAAACGGTGTAATTGTTTAGATAAAGGTTGAAAAATTGTACCTTTGTTCTCCGAAAAATATATATTCCTATGCAAATAATTAACTTTTCGGAGCAAAATTCGCTAATCAGTCTCTATCTTCGCGAAATAAGAGATATAACTATCCAGAACGACAGGCTTCGTTTTCGCAGAAATATTGAGAGGATTGGTGAAATAATGGCTTATGAAATCAGTAAGCTGTTGGCCTATAAAACAATACATGTTAACACTCCACTTGATGTTGCAGAAGCAAATATCCCGGATGAGGAAATAGTGATAGCTACAATTCTGAGAGCGGGTCTGCCTTTTCATCACGGTATGCTTAATTATTTCGATGGTGCTGAAAATGCATTTGTTTCGGCATACAGAAAATATAAAGAGACAGGTCATCAGACATTTGATATTCATATAGAATATATAGCTTCACCTTCAATTGAAGGGAAAACATTAATTCTTACTGACCCGATGCTTGCAACCGGGAGCAGTATGGAACTTACGTACAGAGCTTTGCTGACAAAAGGAATTCCCTCTAAAATTCATGTGGCAACAATTATTGCAAGTCAGCAGGCTATTGACTATTGCAAAGAGCATTTCCCTGAAGAGAAAACTACTATCTGGGCAGCAGCAATTGATCCGGGACTTAACGAATCCTCATATATCGTTCCGGGAATTGGTGATGCAGGTGATCTGGCTTATGGAGAGAAAATATAGTGAACAAGATTTTCAGAGATAACTTAAGTGATATTATCCATAGGATTTACTTGTAGAATTTTTTCTCAAATGCTTTGAATTCCCCTTTTTTAAGAATTAGTCGTCTCCAAACGGCTGATAGAAATCCTGTTCCGTAACCGATGAGCTGAATCCACGACGCTGCAATACTGTAAAGGGCTACACTGATTGATTTGTTTATTAATAATGAGTCAATAAAAACAATTAGAGAGTAGGCTAAAGGGAGCAAAAGCAGGAGAGGGTAAAAAAGAGACAATATTAATACAGAGGCCATGCCAATTACAAAGCAGGCAGGTAAAGGATGAACCAGTTTTAGCGAACCCGGGTGTAAAAGGTGCAGATTAATTCTGGCTATACCCGAATTATATACTTGCTTGAAAAACTGACGGAAGGTTGACCTTCTTTTGTGATAAACAAAAGCATCAGTAATTAGTGCTGTTTTATATCCTGCATTTAACAAACGCAGACTGAAATCAATATCTTCCCCAAATCTCATTTTGCCATATCCCTCTATTGAATTAAAAGCTTTTTTCGTTACACCGAGGTTGAAGCTTCTGGGATGGAATTTGTCCATTGATTTTTTACTCCCTCTTATTCCACCTGTAGTGAAAAAAGAGGTCATAGAATAATTAATTGCTTTTTGTGTGGTTGAGAAGCTTGGTAAAGCAGCATCAGGACCGCCATACGCATCTGTTTTACTATTAGATAGGTGTGTAGCTACGTTTTCGAGATAATGTTCTGGAATAATACAATCTGAGTCAAAGAAGATCAACCAGTCATATTGTGCTTGTTCGGCTCCTGCATTTCTGCTTAGACCGGGACCTGAATTGGGCTTTTCTAAATAGTTTATTGATAGTCTGTCATAATATTTACTGACAACTTTATCACTTTTAAGTTCAGAGCCATCCTCCACAATTATAACTTCGAAGTGATGATAAGTCTGCTTACAGAGACTCAAAAGAAGTTCATCCAATTCATCGGGGCGATTGTAAACAGGAATTATAATCGAGAAATACATAAGATGTTTTTTTAACAATGCAAAGCTAACTATTTTCTTATGTTCTTCAATAATTTAACAGGATTGAAAGAGTAAAATAAAAAACAAATAAAAAATTGTGAAAAACTTTGAATATTTGAGAGAATATAATACCTTTGCAGCTTACAAAAATTTTGATTGAAAAATTACGAAACAGGAAAAGAAAAATGTCTAAACTCTGTGTCAGCATAATTATTTGTATCTCAATGCTTTTTGCAATATCGTGCAGTAAGGGTGATGAGACAGTCATAAAAGGAAAAATTTCTAATATTGACTATCCATATCTTCTTGCTACATACCTATCATCTGACACGCTTGTGATTGATACAATTCCGGTAAATAATAAAGGTGGTTTTTCATATAATGTAAATATTGATACGTTAACTACTTTCTCTCTTTACATGAATAATTATGAGAGTGCTGCCATAGTTTTCGCTGATAAAGGTCAGAAACTGAAAGTTAACGGTGATGCTTTGCTTCCTGATTTAATAAGGGTAAATGGAAATGAAATAAACGATGATCTTACAACATTCAAGAGTCTAAATCAGGATCTGTTAAAGCAACGTGGGCAATTGATTATTAATTTGAATAAAGATCGTGTATCGGATACCGCGAATGTGAATTCACTGTCCATAAATGATGATGTTGCCAACCTGAATCTTCTGAATCATGAGTTAACTTTAAAAGCTGAAGAGTTTATAAAAGAGAATCCTACAAAGATATCCAGCCTAATCCTTATTAGTAACTTCTTTATGAACAGCGACTCTCCCCAGGCACTTGAAAGAGTTTTGGGGTATATGCAGGGAGATGTTAAACAGTCAAGGATAGCAAACCGGTTGTATTCTTATTCCGAAAAGCTGAATCGTACTGCCGAAGGTGCTCAACTTCCCTATTTTCAGTTAAAAGATTATGAGGGTGATACTATAAGTTCTTATGATTACAAAGGGAAATATCTGCTTCTTTCATTTATATCTACTTCAGGAGTTGAGTCGCGTGAGACTATTGATCTACTCAAAAATGAGTATGAGCAGTTGAACAGCGACAGTGTTCAGTTTGTTTCCGTTTATATTGATTCTGATATTTATCCTATAGATTACCCCTCTCACGATTCAGTAACCTGGACCATAATACCTGAAAAAAGAAGCTGGGGATCAGATATTGTAGATCTGTTAAATGTTCAGTATATACCATTTAACATACTTGTCCGTCCTGATGGAACAATAATGGAGAGGAATGTTCCCGCACAGGAAGTGGCAGAAGTGGTCAGGAAATCGATTGATAATTAAACAATAATATATTAAATAAGATAAACTGTAACAGATGCTGGTCAAAGTATTTGGGGCAGCTGTTCAAGGGATAGACGCAACTCTAATCACTATTGAAGTAAACTGCTCCAGAGGTATCCGGTTTCTCCTTGTTGGGTTACCGGATACTTCAGTAAAAGAGAGTCACGAACGTATTGTTTCAGCTCTTGAGGTAAACGGACTGAAGTTCCCACGTAAACAGATTGTTATTAACATGGCACCTGCCGATATCCGAAAAGAGGGTTCTGCTTATGACCTTCCGCTGGCTATAGGAGTCCTTGCTGCTTCCGAATCTGTGAAAACTGATAAGCTGTGTGATTATTTAATTATGGGTGAACTGTCGCTTGATGGTACAATTCTGCCATTAAGAGGCGCACTGCCAATAGCAATAATGGCAAAGGAGAATGGCTTTAAAGGATTAATACTTCCTCTGCAAAATGCAAAAGAGGCTGCTGTGGTAGAAGGTCTTGATGTGTATGGTGTAAGCAATATTCTTGAAGTGGTTGACTTCTTCAATGATGTCAAACTGCCTGAAATTACAAGAGTTGACCTTGACAAGGAATTCAGAAACAATATTTCAAATTACGAACTTGACTTTTCTGATGTTAAAGGACAGGAGAATGTTAAACGCGCAATTGAAGTGGCAGCTGCGGGTGGACATAATATTATAATGGTTGGTCCTCCGGGTTCTGGTAAATCTATGATGGCTAAGAGGGTTCCTTCAATACTCCCGCCGTTTACAATCGATGAGGCACTTGAGACAACTAAAATACACAGTGTAGCAGGCAGAACAGATTTAAATTCCTCGCTTATGTTTACACGCCCGTTTCAAACGCCACATCACTCTATCAGTAATGTTGCTATGGTTGGAGGTGGTGCTTCTCCTCAGCCAGGTGAGATAAGTCTGGCACACAACGGTGTACTGTTTCTGGATGAGCTGCCTGAATTCAACAGGAGCGTTCTTGAGGTATTGCGTCAGCCTTTGGAAGACAGAGAGATAACTATTTCCAGATCAAAATACAGCGTTAAATATCCTGCCGGGTTTATGCTTGTTGCAGCAATGAATCCTTGCCCTTGTGGCTACCACAACCATCCTGACAGGGAGTGTGTATGTTCAAGTGGATCTGTACTGAAGTACCTTAATAAAATATCCGGTCCTCTACTTGACAGAATAGATATACAGATTGAGATTGTACCTGTACCATTCGATAAAATATCAAGCAAAGCTGCTTCTGAAAAGAGTGAGGATATCAGAAACAGAGTAATTAAAGCGCGTGAGATACAGAAACAAAGATTCAGAAAAGTGAAGGGTGTTCACTGTAATGCTCAGATGACGAGCAGGATGCTTCATCGATTTGCTGAGCCTGATCCGGCAGGGTTGAAGCTTTTGAAAGCTGCCATGGAACGACGTTCTCTTTCAGCAAGGGCATACGATAGAATACTTAAAGTTTCGCGTACAATTGCTGATATAGATCAAAGCGAAAACATAAAATCTATTCATCTTGCAGAAGCAATAAATTATAGGAATCTTGACAGTGAAAACTGGGCATACAGGTAATACAGGTTTTTCTCAGGATTATTACTTTCTTTAGCGAAAAAATACTATAACGTGGTAATATATTATTAATGTATGGCTGTATAATCATCTTTTTTCGAAATGATGATCGTCATGGTATTTAGTGAAGTTGTGCCCCCATCTGAAACCTAATCTTCGGAATTCATTTACTACAGGGTGATTGGGGTATAGTGTGCCGTTTACAGTTGTGTCCGATACTGCTCCCAAAGGTTCATTGGGCTTGTCCGAGTATTTCCAGATAAGCGGATTAAACATAGGGTTTATATCAATTGCCATCCCTTCGGCATGTTTTGAGTAGGATATATTTCTGTAGCAAAAACTGTAACTGTTGTTGTCCGCCATTGAGAGACTGTCATTCCATTCATATCTTACAATAGGAATAGCTTTTTCTATTATAAACTCCTCATCAAGCATAAACCTGAATAACTCTTTTATATTGTCAGCGATAAGTTTGTTTGTAACGATCTGTCCTTTGTGAATCTTACCGTCAGTAGAAATATAAAAAACATCCACCAGTTCCAGACTGTTTATAATACTTTCAGGTGCGCCGGAGTCTTTTGTAGCCTCTTCAAAAGTGTAATCAGCATCGATTATAGTGTCAGGAAGAATGGTCTCAGGAGTCAATGTGTCAGGTGGTAATGTTATAATAGGAAGTGCCTTAGGATTTATCATTTGTCGTTTATCACCTTTGCCCTCGTTGCATGATAAAAGAAGAATGATAATCAGTAAAATAAAGTGCATCTGTTTCATCACTGACCCTGTATTGTTTAGATTAGATTAGAATCAGTTCAGTTCAAGTCCTAATTCATCAGATAACCTCTGAAGTGACTGGTTGTTATCTGACATTTCATCAAATATTTCTCTTGATGTAAGAGGCTTTTTTATCGCATTACCTTCAGCAATCTTTATGGTCATAGTTAAGTCATCATTTTTCACACTGCTCCTCAAGAATGTGAGAATTGATAAACTGTTGCTTGTCAGATACTCTTTGTTTATTTCAGTATTAACCTCTACCTCAAAAATAACATCACTGATCAATTTGGGCTGATAGAGAGTCATTGTGTTTTTAAGCAATGGCTCCTTTAAAAGGTTATCGGCATACTCATTCCAAGCTGCAATCAACTCCTTTTCAGTGAATGAGTTGTTGCCGTTTATGGTAGTACTCTCTTTCTTTTCTTCTTTTTTTTCCTCATCCTTAATTCTGAATGATGAAAGAGATACACCCATCCCGTTTAGAGAAGGTTTTTTTTGTTTGTTTATTGAAACTGATTCACTTGATGAGTCTTCAGTTTGAATTTCAAGCTTCCTGTTTTGTTTAAATGAAGGTTCTGCAGATTGAACGGTCGTCTTTGTATTTGTCCGGGACTTCTCATCATGATTAGATTGCCTATCTATTTCTTTTTCGTGTCCAGGCTTTTTTTTGTCTTCCGAATCAACTTCTACTTTCTCGGATGAATCGATTTTAGTTTTTTTTTCAGCAGCAGGAATCTCAATTGTTTTTATTGAACTTTTTTTTTCCTCTTTTTCTTTAGGACTTTCCTGCAACTGACATAGCTTTATGAGTGTTAGTTCAAGCAATAAACGCCTGTTTTTACTTATCCTATAGTTGAGGTCACATTCATTGGCAATTTCAATCGCTTTATAGAGAAACTCATTACTACACCGTTTTGCAGTTTCGATATATTGATCTCTTATTGAAGCGCCAACCTCAAATAGGGTAGCAGTCTTAGAGTCTTTGCATACCAGAAGGTCTCGGAAATGAGAAGCTACACCGCTGATAATATACTGACCCTCAAAACCACGGTTTAGTATATCATTCAGAATGAGCAGGCACTCCACTACACTGCCGTCAAGAATTGCGTCGGTTAGTTTGAAATAATATTCATAATCAAGTACATTCAGATTCTCGATAACCGCTTTGTATGTAATATTTCCTTGAGTATAACTGGCTGTCTGATCAAATATAGATAATGCATCACGCATACCGCCGTCAGCTTTCTGAGCAATTACATTCAATGCTTCGGGCTCTGTCGTCACACCTTCCTGCTGTGCAACATACAGCAGATGTTCAACAATATCAGCAATATTTATACGGTTGAAATCATAAACCTGACAACGCGACAGGATTGTTGGAATAATTTTATGCTTCTCTGTGGTTGCAAGTATGAATATGGCATGCGCAGGCGGCTCCTCCAGTGTTTTCAGAAATGAGTTGAACGCCGCTTGTGATAGCATGTGGACCTCATCAATGATATAAACTTTATACTTCCCTATCTGCGGGGGGATACGTACCTGATCTATTAATGAGCGAATATCATCAACTCCGTTGTTAGAGGCAGCATCAAGCTCATGAATGTTATATGAGCGCTGTTGATTAAAAGCTACGCACGACTCACATTTATTACATGATTCATTATCAGGTGTAAGGTCGAGGCAATTGATAGTTTTCGCGAAAATGCGGGCACAGGTAGTTTTACCTACACCGCGTGGTCCGCTGAAAAGATATGCATGAGCAAGCTTATTCCCGGCAATGGCATTCTTCAGTGTTGTTGTGAGAGCCTCTTGGCCAACAACACTTTTAAAAGTGGAAGGTCTGTATTTTCTTGCAGAAACAATAAAAGTATCCATGAATGAATTGGATGAGATGTAAAAATACAAATGTACTAAAAATATCGGTTTTTTCTACGGTTTTCTTATCTTTACGGATAGAAGTAAAAATTAGCATTTAGTATTATGAGAAATATTCTTTCATTATTATCGATTATTGTACTGATCGTTATATTATCTGCAATATCTTGCTCTTCAGGCAAGAAATCCCAGTCAGCGCAACACGAATTGCCTGTGCTTGAGACTTCGGCACCTGCCCAAACTGTTGTCTCCGATACGTTTGTTCTGCCTGATATGCCTGAATCACTTACCGATACAGATGAACGTGCTAAATTCCTTGTGATGCACTATTGGGATAGGTTTGACTTTAGTGATACAGACCTTATAATGCGTCCTGAAATTACTGAACAAGCATTTGTTGATTATATAAATATCCTGAACTATGTTCCACAGGAGATTGCAGGTGAATCGCTCATAAAAACACTTGGCAATGCAGAAGCATATAAAGAAATGTACATGCATTTTGTATCGCTATTTGAAAAATATTTCTATGATCCAAATTCACCGTTTCGCAATGAGGAGTTTTATATTCCCGTTTTAAATGAGATAACCGGGTCGTCAGTTCTGAGTGATGAAAGAAAGTCTGTTTACGAGTTTCAGCTTGATATGGCAATGAAAAACAGGGTAGGTGACAGGGCTAACAACTTCAGTTATACAGTGGCATCCGGTCAGACATCCTATCTGTATGATCTGCAAAGTGAATATATACTTCTGATGTTCTCCAATCCCGGTTGCCCTACATGTGAAGCGGTAACAGCCCAACTTGACAACTCCAAGCCTCTCAATGACGCTTTATCTTTAAATAGTCCGACACGTACCATGCTCACTATTCTCACTCTTTATCCCGATGAAGATCTTGGCGAATGGCTGGCTCATTTGCCTCAGATGCCATCAAACTGGGTACACGGCTATGATAAGGGTATGCAGATCACACAAAAGAAATTATATGATATTAAAGCTATCCCCACTCTTTATTTGCTGGATAAAGATAAAAATGTGGTACTGAAAGATACATCTATTGAAGCAATTGAGTCATTTTTCACAGTCAGACATTAACACAGCAGTCTGTCAGTATGTTTAATGCACCTTTGTCATGTTGATATACAAATACGACAATCATAATCAGTGGATTGTTTGAAAGTGACATATTATCAGCTAAGTAATACTTGGTTGTGTAGAAATTTAACATTTAGAATGAAACTTTTTATCCTAAAAATTCGATATTACAAAAAAATGACATACTTTTGCCCGTTACAAAAACAGACTTTTAGCGAAAAGTCGTTATAAATAAGAGGTTTAGCAACTGCGTGAAGCACTGCAGACCTATTTACTAACCAAAATTATTTTATATGAAGTACGTGAACTTTTGCCTTATAGCAATTTTTTCACTTGCTCTATCATCAGGTTCTGTAAAGGACGCTGCTCCATCAATAGGTTATTATCCGGGAGAAATAATACCTGATATTGTTTTAACGGATTTGGATGGCGATACATACAACCTGAGTGATTTTAAAGGCAAAAAAGTCGTGGTTAACTTCTGGGCACCTTATGACGCCCAATCCAGAGTAACAAATGTTTTGCTGCATAATTATCTTAAGATGAACAATGCAGACATCACATTTCTCTCTGTTAGTTTCGATATTAACAAAGATGTTATAGAGAGAACGTTTGAAATGGATAACCTCGACAAAAATTCACAATTTTGTGAAGTTAATGGAGCAGATTCAGAACTTTATTATGATTTTAAACTGAATCGTGGTTTCCGTAATTACTTAATCGATGAAAACGGATTTATAGAAGCGATGAATTTCACTCTGGATGATTTAAGAGGCATCTTTTAAGTATTATAAAGAGGAATTAATTAAGAACGGACGTTGAATTTTCAACGCCCGTTTTTTAGTTTTTTATAATCCCGTATTTCATTCTATTTGGTGTTATTTTTTACAATTAAATCTCATTAAATATAACACAAACGGTTGGCTCTTAACTCTCCTCGATACACTTTACTATCTTTTTTATATAATATTCTCCAAAATATAATATATATTAAAATATATCATTTATATTTGTGCTTTAAACTTAAAATCCGATAGTTAGGAGGGTACTGTAAAACAATTTTTATGAGTAGGCAATCTGGAATAAAGATCAATCAGTTTCAATTGGCAGTTTTGCTTGACGAATCTGATAAAGAATTTTTCAAAAGCATAGTCTCAAATAATGTATATTGCCTTCACTGCAGAGGCTTTGCACAAAAAGGTATCGATATTGAAGAGATTTATCTTACAAAATTTAATGATGTAATGGTGTATGGCAAATGCAAAGTATGTAATGGAGAAGTGGGCAGGCTTTTTGAATTTGGCAAGGAAAATGAATTCAGTATTAGAGCGAATAAATTAAGAAAATCAATAAAAGTATCCTGATAAATTACTTTAAGAGTATTATCTTTGCATCCAAAACAAGATTTTAACAATTGAATGGAAAACAAACATCTCACTCCATTATATAAAACTGTTGTAGGAGTGCAATTTCTATTTGTTGCTTTCGGAGCAACAGTATTAGTACCTCTCTTGGTAGGACTCGATCCTTCCACAGCTCTGTTCACCGCAGGTATAGGCACATTAATCTTTCACCTTGTAACAAAAGGTATAGTCCCTGTTTTCTTAGGCAGTAGTTTTGCTTTTATAGCTCCTATAGTTAAAGCTACTGAACTGTACGGTCTGGCCGGGACCCTCTCCGGAATAGCAGCAGTAGGAGTTGTATATTTTCTTATGAGTGCACTTGTCAAATGGCAGGGCGTAAAACTTATCAAGCGACTTTTCCCTCCTGTTGTAATCGGTCCGGTGATTATGCTTATCGGACTCTCACTCGCCGGCACAGGGGTAAATATGGCACAAGAGGACTGGTTGCTGGCTGTTATATCATTAACAACCGCTATAGTCGTGAGCCTGTTTGCCAAAGGTCTTCTGAAGCTCATCCCCATATTTGCAGGAATTATTGTTGGCTATATAGCTGCAATGTTGTTAGGGAGAGTTGATCTCACCGGAATAGCAGAAGCTGCTTGGTTTAGTCTGCCTCGATTTGAGAAGCCTGAGTTTTCGTGGGGAGCCATTCTGTTCATGATTCCTGTTGCAATAGCCCCTGTAATAGAGCACGTGGGCGATATATATACAGTGAGTCAGGTTGCAGGTAAAGATTTTGTGAAAAAACCGGGACTCCATCGCACAATGCTTGGCGACGGTTTAGCATGTATAGTAGCAGGAATTATTGGTGGTCCGCCAGTTACAACCTACTCTGAAGTAACCGGAGCTATGATACTTACAAAAGTGACTGATCCTGCAGTAATACGTATTGCAGCTGTCACGGGAATCGTTTTCTCTATGATAGGAAAAGTTAGTGCTTTTCTCAAGTCGATACCCGGAGCCGTTCTTGGTGGTATAATGCTCCTTCTGTTTGGTATGATAGCAGCAACAGGTATCAACAACATGATAACTAATAAAACAGATATGAGTAATACCCGCAACCTGATAATTGTATCGCTTATTCTCACAACCGGCATTGGTGGTGCTGTTTTGCAGATAGGCAATATCAGCATGACAGGCATCGGGTTATCAGCACTTATCGGTGTGATTCTTAATCTGATAATTCCCCAGGATAAAGAGAAAGTTGTGAGTTGAGAAGACAATATTTATCTCCCAACATTACCTAATACCATAAGTCTCCCGAGAGAGAAAAATATATATAAATATTTGGAAAATATTCCAAAAGTATGTTTATATTTGTCTGTGCTGTCCCGTTTTTTCAGGTCATATTTTTTAATGAGCGTAATTTGGAAAACTATGAAACCTATAAAAGACAATACGCTTTGCCTGACAATAAATCAGGCTCACTTTAATGACATCATATCCGGGAAAATCAAATCTGTAGGACGGGAGATTAAGGATACAACCTACAAAAAGTATCTCCTTACCTGGCACGAAGATGGACATACCAGACTCTATTACAACGAGAGTCTGCTACCTGGTGACCCCGTTAGTGAAATCTATATCTACAACAACGGTATTTATCCCTATTTACCCGTTGAATACAAATTTCTGAGCCTTGCCGTCGGTGCTGACGGAGAGCGTGATATCCTTATTGTAGAAATAGAAGATATCACCTTCCAGCCTGCATTACAGAAAAATGGATACCCTATCCGCTTCAATATGATAGATGATGAGTTCAAACCTTGCAAAAACGGTAACTACTGTTTCTGGAATATTGTCTATCACCTGGGAAAAGTGATAGAGATCAAGCATAAAAGGAGCGGGAGAGAAAATATTATTTTATAGTTCTGATTACTTTATCCCTATCCAAACGAAACTTGGGTTTCTGAGAGGGCTGATTGGAATCATCTTTGTCACGATAACCAATTGCAACAGCAAACAAAGTCTTGTATTCATTATCCTCTAAAATAGCATCATACTCATCAGTACTTATTCCTTCCATTGGAGTAGAGTCAATGCCAATGCTTGCAGCAGCACTAAGAAAAAACCCTAACGACAGATACACCTGTGACTTCAGCCACGACATTATCTGCTCATCGCCTTTTGGCTTTAGCACTCGGTTATAGTATGTAGTAGCGCCTTCAGGCAGTAAATTCAGCTTGCGATTTTCAAAAGTATCCACATCCTTTACCATGCTAAATACCACTAAATGGCTTGCATCCCTAACCTTCTGCTTGTTGTTATATGAGAATTCTGACAACTTGCTTTTTATATTCTCATCCGAAACAAAGGTAAACTTCCATGGCTGGCTATTAATCGATGATGGACTCAATCTGATAATCTCTTTCAGCTTCTCAACAGTCTCTTCATCAATCTTCCTGTTCGGATCATATTTCTTTGTAGTATATCTATTTTGTGCTATATTTAAAAAACTCATACTTTGTTCTATATTTATAAATTCGATTTATGATAAGAGGTTTGCAAATAGTGTGCCATGATGTTGTGAATTGCTTTCAGAATTCAGTATCTTTGATACCAACAACAACTGGATGTGTGTAATGCCCTAGATTATCAGTTAGTTGGGGTTAAATTTACAAATAAAATTTGTTGTTGTTTTAAAAGAATAAAATCCTGTCAACTGACAGGATTTTATTTCTATCTATAAATTGATAATATTTTAATCAGAATAATTCCAGTTGTTGATAAGGTGTTTGAACTTCTGTTTCTTTTTTTCCAATGAACAGCTCCATCATGCCGAATTGTTTGTCAGTTACACATAGTATACCAACTTGTCCAGTAGGTGGTAAAAAACTTTTTACTCGTTTGATATGTACCTCTGCATTTTCTCTACTAGCACAATGGCGAAGATAGATTGAAAACTGAAACATAGTAAATCCATCTTGAATAAGTTTCTTGCGGAATATAGAATAGTTTTTTATATCCTTTTTAGTTTCGGTAGGCAAATCAAAAAATACCATGACCCACATAACTCTATATTCACTAAAACGATTCATTAATAACTATTCAAAAGATGGGTATTTTATTTTTCTTATTTTACCCGCAAAACATTTATAAAGTGACGCTGTAGTTTGACCTACAGCAACCATTAATGGACTTCTCTGTCCGTCCATTATCACATCAAGTACTGGAATATTTAAGATCTTGAATTTTATTTCTTGAGAAAGTTCATCAATGTTAGTTTCAGAAGTGACTAAATTACAAACTAACTTATCCACAAATGGACGATAAGGCTCCATAATGTCATCGGCTAAACAGTATGCATTGTATTTGTTGCGATGATGAATTCCAAGTGTTGGTAATAATCCACTTGCCACTAATGATCTTGCAACCACAGCTCTTAATATTGCGTATCCGTAATTAAGTAAATTGTTTGGTGGAACACCTTCACGATTCCTGGAAAATCCTTCAATTTCATTAAATAAATTTGCCCAATAATAGACTGCAGCACGTGCCTCAAAATTGTCTGAGTCGCCACTTTTCACATCTGAAGCCCATACCAGCATATTATCAATAATTGTGTTGTTTTTATTTGATAAAACATAGGCCTGGTTTTTGATTTTAGCCTGAACTGTTTGTTGCCAAAGCTGTTTTTTTAAAGGTTGTGAAGCATTTATCTGATCACGAAATCGTTCGGTTTGTGTTTTATTTCCTGAGAGTGGAAGCATGAGCCCAATTGGCATTCTAGAACTATCACAGGTAATTAGCGCAGAATTATTTTCTAATAATGCTTCAACAACACCTTGAGTTATAGTAATGCGATTATTGTCAAGAATTATGACGCCAATATCCTCAATTGGAATTGTTCTTTTTGATTGTTCTTTTAACTTATGAGTAAGATTCTCATTTTTCTCTACTTCGGGTATTTTTACTACCAATTGTTTGTTGCTTAAACTTAAATAGGTGGGATTACCAAAGTATAGAGTTTTTTTGATCATAGGTTTTAAGATTAAAATTCACCAATATGTACAATTTTTCCTATATGATTAATTCGAACTTTAATAATTCCTTTAAGACTATTTGGTGTTTGTATTCTTTTGAATGTAAAATTCAGATCATTAGTTACTGTTGTTTCAAGATGATGTCTGAAGGTGTAATAATTTGTACTGATTTTTTGGACTCTAAATAGGTTTTTACTAATTACACCCGCATTTTCAGGATTTAAAAGGTCTATTTCACTTGGTTCAAAATCATCTGCTGGAAAAATAAACATTTCATTCTGCTTCATGGTAAACAGGAATTCCCAGCCTAGATGATTATTAAATAATTTATCAATTATCGGCAGTCCTTGGTTAGCTCGTTCAACCGCTTCATAAAAAGAGATTACTGATTCTTGAAAATTTCCATCATTGTCTTTATATATTGCTACATGATGATTATTTCTTGTTTGCACAAAGTCACAATGAGACTTCTCACCTTTGCAATTCACGACCTCTTTTCCATGATGGTCCTTTTTGTAATGGAGAGGTGTAGCATTGTTCACACCTGTTATTGTGACATTTTTTATCGATATCCCTTTTTCCTTGTTCAACCAAATAGGATTCTCTTCTAAATTAGAGAAAGCTTCTTTAGGATTACTATTAAATTCATTTAGTCTTTCCTCTAATACATTCCTGACGCCTTCATCGATAACTTTATCAAGTTTTAAATCAGGTGCTATGGGTTTGCGAATAGTAAATATTTCCTCAAAGCATCTCACTTCTTTAAGAGTTTCTCCGTTTAATAAAATAGGATTGTTCTTCAACGTTTTTGATGCAAAAGCGACTTCACAATTATTTCCATATTTTGAAAGATGCAAGATAACTGCGTCACGTTCTTTTTTATTAATTATAAAATTAGCTACATCCATATTAAACTTGTTATTGAGTTTAACAGGTTTGTCTAATGGACGCAGAGATTTTCCGTAAACAGTTTCTTTGTGGAGTTGCCCGCGAGGTGTTGTTTGTAATGTTTTTTTGTATCGTTGTTTTCCGGCAAGTTTTGTTTCGTTGATATTATTTGTTGTTACTTTGTTTTTAGCCTTAAATGAAACAAGGATTGACTCAATCTCTTTTCTGGCAACATCTCTCATGTTAGGAATTGGCTCCTTAAATATAGGTTTGCCATTAATCCTTTCTGTTATAACATTTTCTATGGCATGTATTATGTTATGTTTCTTGTGATTAGTGTTTCTTCTGGCATTTAAGTTATTAATATACTGAATGTGGTTGTGAGTGGTAAAAGCAACAGTCAGTGCATCTACAGCATGATGCCGGTGATCGTTTCGTTTGGTCCAGTCTTTTATAACTTCCACTTTTTTTATTTTCTCAGAACCAATATCGAATCGTTCTTCTGTTTCAGTTAGTCCTAATGCTTTGTATTTTGGCAGATTTAATTCTTTCATTAGGTTTATTAACCCCCAGTCTTCACGCAATTTTTCTGTTATGCTTCCTGTTGTCGGGATAACTGTTTTGAATGCTTCCAATAGCATTTCTCTTGCTTTTTTTGCAATGTATTGCGTATTCCTCAGGTCGCGCTCTATAAAGCCATCAGGAATATCTGCATAGGTCATTAGTAGCTTATTTCTTTTGGCTTTTGAGATGGATTTATTATTATACCATACATCAACTCTATTTTCGAATTCTGTCGTGTATTGGTTATAGTCCTGGTTAATAAAGTCGTAAGCAGTTCGATTTCGTTTTTGTAAATTTTCAGAGTGATATGCCAAAGTTTTATTTGAATAGGAGTCATCAAACAGAAGTGCTTGCGGAATGATATGTTCTATTTCAATGTCTTTTGAAAATAGTTTTTCTTTAGGAATATATAATTCAGTGAAGATGGTTTTATGACCTCTTGAACTTAACTCATCCCATAATCTAAATCTGACTATATCGCCTTTTGTAGGGTTGGGGATTCCAAATTCTTTAATTATTAGGTTTTTGATCTCTTCATTGCGCTTAGTAGCTTCAGCAATGTCTTTACTCATTCTCTCGCGTTCGTCTGCGGTTTTTTTTAGTTCTCGAGCAAGCTCAATTCTTACTTCGTCTGGTTTTCCGAATTCATCGATGACTTGATTTACTAAGTTTACCATTTGATTGAGAATTTTCTCAACCACCGGATTCCTGAGACTGTTTTTTGGCAATATTTCAAGCTTATCTTTTAATATCTTATTCTTCAAATCTTCGACAGTTTCACTTTTGGAGTGGTTATAGCCTGCTAAATCGCATGCACCTGCTTCGTCTTTGTTGTCACTGCTTTTGGCATAAGGATGTCCTGCTTGCAAATATGGGGTGATTTTGCGCATTGCTCTACTTGATAGATTGCCATAGTCTGGTTGCATTGTAATGTTTGAAAGCATTGTTGCATATTCAGGCTTAAATCCATATTTGGTATGCAGTGTTTTACGTAGCTTTGTGTCATTGTTTCCATATAATAAGCGGTCTTCTTCGTTTACTTTACCTCCATCTTCTGCTGAGTATAATAAGTGCCATAATTGGTACGAGGGTTGCTTATCAAAATCATCCCTGTTTGAGTCAAATTTTAAGATCTCTTTATTAACTCCTATCTCTCCGAATATTGCTTCTATTTCTTCATTAATATCTTTTGCAGATTTTTTGTCCCAGTCAAATCCATATCCTTCGGCTTCTGCAATTTTTTGATATACTTCCAGAAGGGCTTTATTTGTAGTATTACCTTCAATTTTTTCAATATTACAAGTCCAATCAGATGCTTTATTTATGAAGATATGTTTAGAAATTACTTTTAGAACATTTTTAGGTGCTAAGCTACCTTTAAAATTTAACTCGTTAAAGATTTCTTCACGGATATTATCTTCCAGATTGCGTACTTCTATTATTTGATTATCTTTTTCGTTTTCAAAGGTGAGATTATTTAAGTTTTGCCAAATTTTAAACTCCTGAAATACAGGGGAGGATTTAGGTGCTACCCTTTGACCAGTCGTCCTGAATTTTGTTTTTCCGGTTGTTTTGTCTGTGAATTCTTCTTTCTTACTTTCGAACTGGCAGAAGCTGATAAGTCCCTTTTGAGATTTTAGTTTACGTTGGTAGAATATTACTACATCTCTAATTTCTTCTTTTAGTTCAATGGTTAAGATTTCAGGATAGTGTTTAGCTTGTGTTTCCCATACCTGTTCAAATTCATCTAAGTAATCTTGACGGTAGAACACTTGGTTTTTTAGTGATGTGTGAGGGTTCCTTTCTATTTGGTTATAAAGGTGTTCTCCAACAGTTATTTTGTTAAAGTATAAACGCTTACTTCTATCGGATATAGCACCAAGATATCCACTTGAATTATTGAGTTCGCCATTGATTTCCTGTAAAACAATTACAAGTTTTTCAAGTTCTATTTTTTCTGATAATGCCTGTTGTCTCCATTTATACCTTTCAAGTCTTTGTTCATCTCTTTTACCGGATTGTTTTAGGCCTTTTAAGTTCCAAGGTATTTCTAATATTTTATATGTCAGTCCTTTGTTTTTATCTTCTATAGCATGGAAAAGGTCATTAGTAAGCTGAGTTGGATAGAATTCTGTTTGTTTATCCCAAATCTTGCTTATCTCTATGCGTAGATCGGATCTATAAAAGTCAGGTATAAATTTATTCCCTCCATTTAAAGTTTCATATACGTATTGTCCTGGTGTAAGGTTCTTCTCATAGAGAATTTTTGCTACTGTCATTCCATCAATGGCCAGTCCTTCATCGCTACCTTTTGATTTCCTGCTGCTTTTATAGCCTCTTTTTTTATTTATAGTTAAGAGGACCTTTGCAAAATCTACTAAATCAACTTTATTATGTGCTGCTTTAGCTCTCAGCATTAATGTCTGATGAGTAGTGTTTTTGCCTATTTCAGTTAATGGCGTATTTTTTGTGATTATTCCATTTTTAACTAATATTTCAATCAAGTTTTCACGTCTTGATTTATATCGTTGTAAATTCCGACGAGCTCCTCTTTTTAATGTTCTATCAGCGTTAGTTGAAATAGGTTTTCCTCTTTCAAAGTTAGTTTGTTCATCAACTGTTAGAGGATTTACTCTTACTCCCAATTTTATTATTTTTGAAGATTCATCAATGTTTTCAGCTTCTTCTACCAATGCCCATCCTATCGAATTAGTACCAAGGTCTAGACCTAAAATTGTTTTACTCATTTTAATCGTGTTTTACATTTAAAGTATGTTGAAGCCCAAAGATATAAAAATTTAACTAAAATAATAGTTTATGTGAAACTATTCATTATATTTGCATTTGAAAGCAATTCACAATAAGGATTATTCCGTTGTGAAAACATTTAAAGCGGCCTTTGGGTCGCTTTTTTATTGTGAACCTATCAGTTGATTCATGCAAAAGTAAAGTCGTGCTTTAGAAATACATGTGAAAATAAAGTGATACTTTATATTTACATATAATTGTTATATATTTGTGTGTAAATAATGTGTGCTAATATCAGTTGTCACAATGTTATCAAGAAAAATTAATCTCAGTGATGTAGAAAATGATTCAGTTTTCCTGTGGGGAGCCAGACAGACAGGGAAAAGTACTTTACTTAAAATGATTTTTCCCGATACCTTCTATGTGGATTTACTAAAGTCGGATGAGTTTGAGAGATATAATCGTCGCCCGTCTCTTCTGCGTGAAGAGCTAAACTTGCTTCCGGAAAACGAACTGGTGATTATTGATGAAATTCAGAAAATACCTTCATTACTTGATGAAGTTCATTGGCTGATAACTAATCGTAATCTCCGTTTTGTTTTGAGTGGTTCAAGCGCTCGTAAAATGCGTCGAAGTGGAGCAAATTTATTGGGTGGCAGGGCAGTAAGGAAATATCTTTATCCTTTTGTGAGTAGTGAAATACCGGATTTCGATATAGTTAGGGCGTGTAATAATGGTATGTTGCCTCGTCATTATCTTGTGGCTGATGCTACAAATAGACTGCATGCTTATGTTGGCGATTACTTGCAGGAAGAGATAAAGGCTGAAGCGCTCACCCGTAATTTAAGTACATTTTCAAGATTTATGGAGATTGCAGCTTTAAGCAATGGTGAAATTGTAAACTATAACAATATTGCATCTGAATGTGGCGTAAGTTCGCCTACCGTGAAAGAGTATTTTTCTATTTTGGAAGAAACACTTATAGGTTATACAATTCCAGCATTTACTAGAAAAGTAAAGCGGAGGGTTATAAAATCACCAAAGTTTTACTATTTTGATGTTGGAGTTGCTAATTTTCTACTAAAGAGAACTTATATGCATCCCGGTTCACCCGAATTTGGACATGCTTTTGAGCATTTCATAATACAGGAGATTATTGCCTACTTGGGTTATTACAAACCACTTGAAGGTGTTACTTATTGGCGTACTTCTTCAGGTTATGAGGTTGATGCAATTTTAGGTAATGCGGAAGTAGCGATAGAGATTAAATCGACTGAGGAGGTTCAGTCTCATCATACAAAAGGTCTTAAGGCTTTTTCGGAGGAGTTTCCTGATGCAAAACTTATAATTGTGTCCATGGATAAAAAACCTCGCTTATTGAATAAAATTGAGGTTTATCCGGTATTGAGTTTTCTGGATAAATTATGGAGGCAGGAGATCTTTTAATATATCCCCCTCTGATTCAGCGCCCTCTGGTAAGCTCTTGCATTTCTGGCATGCTCGGCATGAGTGACAGCAAAATTGTGTCGGCCCGAGAGGTCATCTTTTGCACACATAAACAGGTAGTTGTGTTCTGTTGGATTCAATACAGCATCAATCCCTTTTATAGATGGTATCCTGATTGGTCCGGGTGGCAGACCGTCGTTCTTGTATGTGTTGTATGGAGACTCCACCTCAAGGTGTTTGAACAGGATCCTGCGAAGTGTGGGATCGCCAACGGCATACTTAACCGTAGGGTCTGCTTCGAGGCGCATGCCTTTCTTTAAACGGTTCAGGTAGAGTCCTGCCACAATTGGGTATTCGTCGGTATAGGTTGCCTCTTCTTCTACTATGGACGCCAGTACAGATACTTCTACGGGTGTAAAGCCAAGCTTCTCTGCTTTGCTTTTTCGCTGTTCATTCCAGAATGCATCATACTCTCTTTTCATCCTGTCTGTCAGGTTCCCGATGCTCATATCCCAGTACACTTCGTAGGTGTTGGGGATAAACATGGCGCCAAAGGTTTGGTTGTTGAAGCCATAGCTTGCTGCTACGGCAGTGTCGTTTAGGACATTTATTATAGAGAGACTGTCGGCCATCAGCTGGTCGGAAAAGCGGCCTGCAAGGTTTTCTTTTGTGCGAATATTGTTGAACGTGAGATTTACAGGTGCCTGCACACCTGAGCGCAACAGTCGTATTACATCAGGCATAGTCATGCCGTCAACTATTGCATAGCGCCCTGTTTTTATCCTGTTTGGATAGTTCATCCTGTCGGCTAGCAGGTGAAAGATTTTTTCGTTTGGCAGTTCTGCTTTTTCCTTCAGCTGACTCACCACATAGTCATATTCCTTTTCCTCATCGATGTAAATGTAAGCTGTTTCGGTGAGATCAAATGGCTCGAAGATTGTATTATAGATATATATCCCTGCTGATATAATGATTAGCAGCAATATGCCTGCAGTCAACAGAATTATATTAGTTCTTTTTTTGTTTCTTTTTGGCTGTTCCATCAAGCTAGTAATTGTAATAAATCTACCTAAACGAACAAAAGTATAAATATTCGGTTTGAAAATGGATGTTTTCTTTGAAAAGTTGAAAACATTCATGTATATTTGCATCCGATTTCAGCAAAATAACCATAAGGAAGTGTGGGTGAGTGGCTGAAACCAACAGTTTGCTAAACTGTCGTACGGGTAACTGTACCGGGGGTTCGAATCCCCCCGCTTCCGCAAATCTAATTATACACATAATATACCTCTGACACAAACACCTGTTCCTACAAACACCTCATTTTATAATCAGCAATAATAATTAAATTTATGATAAGAGCATTATCAGCTTTTTTATTTGCCATTTTACTGGTTTCTTGTGAGTTTGAAAGTGATAAGGAGTTTTTTCGCGATATCGAAAAGCCTGCTGATATAATGGTGGGACTTGATCTTGCTGGTGTTAATCCAAAAGATCCTGTTTACATTTATGATGATACTAAGATTTACTTTACTCTGAATAGCTCTGGTAAGAGGGTTCTTAGTCAGGATGTCATGTTGAACGGAGAGGTTAAGTATATGACGGGGGGTGATTATATAATGATTTATAAAAATCAGCTGTTGAGGAATGGTGTAAACACTCTGAAGTTTACTTTTCGACTTAAGACTGATTCGGGGAGTCTTGCCGATATCATGAATGCTGAATACTATGAGGGGGAATTTTCATTTCAGCTGGTTCCTGTGGATAATGCTTTTAGCCTTGGGGTAAGAGATGGTATTTCCAATGATGGTTATTTCATGCTGGAGTGGGACAGACCGGAACTTGAACAGTTGGAGGTTGCGGCTTATGAGATTAAGTTCAAGGATTTCAGGGGCACCAACAAGACAGTTGTTCTGGATGGTACTGCAACCTATTTTGTAGATACTGATTATGTTAGTGGTTACAGGTCATACAGTATAACAACGAAATTCGCAGGTGAAAAGATAAAGGATAAGACCATATATTATAATATGAGTTATACCGGGATGACAAGCGATGATATAAATATTGAGTTTAAAGATCTTGTCTCGACAAATCTAACCTGGGAACCAAACAGATACAGGTGTAACTATTTTATACTGCATGACAGAAATGATAAGGTTGTTGGATCAGCCTCTTATGAATCTCCTGAAGCTATTCTGCAGGCACCGGTATTTCCCGAAGAGAGTGGATTTTATACTGTTATTGCCGCACCTGACAATATGGTTGCTTCAGAGATATCGTACAAGTCGGGTGGTATAGAGAAATTTTATAAGTATGAAGCACCGCCTTCAGAACTGGATATGGCAATAAACAGTTACAGTGTTGAGGATATGCTGATTTATGGGTGTTCGGGCAATACTGTTAAGGTTGGTGATGCCACTACACTTAAAACAATAAAGAGTTACAACTCCCCCTATTTTGAAAATATTACTTCTGTTTCTGTTTCGCCAAACAGCAATAAGTTGCTTCTGTTTATTGGTTATGACTGGGGTTTTGAAAGAGACAACAGGGTATACTTGTATGACAACAAAAATGATTTGTCGGTGGTGCCAACAGAGATTAAGACTCCTAAAGCGAATGGTAGTTATAAGCGAATTGAGCTGATTGGTGACGACCTTATTTTTATTGAGAGCTCACTCGATTCAGATGGTGTTAATACATATCACATTCTTGTTAATGCAATCACAGGTGAAATTATTGAGACTATGGCGACTAATCTGTATAATAATATTGATTTGTCGTACGACGGGAAAAGACTTGCTGTTACCGACAGGGCCGGGTTTCAGGTTAATATTTATGATATAAAAGAAACAGGATTTGAGTTGTATAAAACTATTCCTCTGGATCCTTTTTATAATCCTGATGATCTGTTGTTCTGTGTTATTAATCCTAGGGATCCTGATCAGCTGCTATTCTGGTCAACAACTGCACGCAGAGTGTTGGTGTTAGATGTTGCATCGGGAAAATCAGGTTTTATAGATGGAGTGTTTAAAGCGGTGGATCCGTTTACAGGCAGAATATTTTGCTTTGAAGCCGACTGGGATAACAACAGTCTTATGAATGTTTATAACAGTTCTGATATTGATCAGCCCGCCTTTAGTTTCAGGGCGCATGATTATGGACTTAATGCTTTTAATGACTTCCTGTTAATGTATCAGGGGTGCTTTAACATATCAAACTATATTAAATAATGAAGAGGGTATTATTGATTGTTGTCTGCAGTATTTGTCTGCTTAGCTTACATGCACAGTTCAGACTTGATTATCATGCGTCTTATGCCACATATAATATGAGTGATATGAAGGATTTTGTGCATTCTGTCAGGACGCGTGAGCCATTCAGGCAGTTTGGCATGGAGCTTGTGGAGGATTTCCCGGCTTATGTTGCGCACTCTGTAAATTTAGGATATAGGTTGAACCATCACGAGTTTGGCATTAAAAGTGGTTTTTACAGTACAGGCGGCAAGCTTTCGGTTGGCGACTACTCAGGAAAGATAAATATGTCTTTTACAACAAATGGATACAGGGAGGGAGTATATTACAGGAATTATTTTTATACATTAGAAAAAGAGGATGCTCTGGGTATACTTAAAGATAAATTTTCTCTTTGGGGAGAGGTTTCGCCTGCTTTGATTATATCTACACTAAAAATTAAGACCACACTAACGGATGTTGATATGCAAGAGGTTGTGGAGGAGCCTGAATATAATGAAAATGCTTATTCTCTGCTTTTTCAGATAGGAGGTAAGTATTATATAAGCAAGATGATAAGTTTGGATCTTTCAGCCGGTTACGACCTCTCGTTTGGTGGTAGTTATGAAGAGCTGATTGGTTCGCCCAGGTCTGATTGGAGCGGATTAAGGCTCAGTGGTGGTTTGGGGTTCACTTTTTGATAGATTCTATTTATACATCTTTTGAAAAATCTATCAGAAATATGTTGTATAACATGTTTTTTATTGTATCTTTGTATTGATTTTAATGGCAAGCGAGTTATTTAGAATCATCATTAGGTTATCAAATACATATTGAATGGCTTCTTAAATAGACGGTTGCCGATGAATCATAACTTTAAAAGAAAGGAAAATTATGACAATCAGAAACCTAACAAGAGAAGAGATTTTGGGCCAGTTAAAATATCTGGAGCAAAACATTAAAAAAGGGTCTGTTTCATATCGCACAAACAGGTTGAACAGAATCCGTACATTGAAGGCTAGTTTGCGTATTGCAAGCTAATGAACTTCAATTTGCCAGTTAAAGAGCAGAAAGCAGGAAGTGCCTGTAAGTATGCTGATGCAGGAGGAAGCTGAGTGATCAATGATCACAGATGCTTTATTTTTTTAAAGAATTTTTTTGTACATAATTATATATTTCATGGAGGCTGCCCCAAAAGGCGGCTTTTTCTATTTGTAGCCTATTCCTTATTTTTTATGACTGTTTTTCAATAAATAGTGATTGTGAATATGATTTTTGTTTATCTTTGTCCAAATTATTAATCAAAATAACAAATTATGGATTTATTGTCTGCCCGATTATTAGCTTTATCGCCTTCTGAAACATTTGCGATGGCTCAAAAAAGTAATGAATTGAAAGCTCAGGGAATTGATGTTATTAATATGAGTGTGGGGGAACCTGACTTTTTTACTCCCGATCATATAAAACAGGCAGCCAAGCAGGCAGTGGATGATAATTTTTCTTTCTACTCACCGGTGGCAGGTTTCCCGGACCTGAAGAAAGCTATTTGTGAAAAGCTTCAAAAAGAGAATGATCTTGAGTATTCACCTGCGCAAATTGTTGTATCGGGTGGCGCTAAGCAGTCTATCTGCAACGTGATTCTCTCCATAATTGATAAAGATGATGAGGTGATAATACCTGCACCTTACTGGGTGAGCTACCCGGAAATGGTGATTCTGGCTGATGGTAAACCTGTATTTGTGTACGCGGGAATTGATCAGAACTTTAAAATAACTGCTCAACAGCTGGAAGAGGCAATCACTCCCAAAACAAAGGCTCTGATTCTATGTTCGCCATCCAACCCTACAGGAAGTGTTTATACAGCAGAAGAACTGAAAGCCATGGCTGAGGTGCTCGAAAGATATCCTAATGTCATTATTATTGCTGATGAGATATATGAGCATATAAATTATATAGGTAAACATGAGTCGATTGCTCAATTCACTAAACTGCGAGATAGGGTAGTTGTAGTGAATGGGGTGTCGAAAGGTTATGCAATGACTGGCTGGCGCATTGGCTGGATTGCTGCTCCACAGTGGATCGCATCTGCTTGCAGTATGCTGCAGGGACAGTATACTTCGGGTCCTTCATCAATTTCACAGAAGGCTGCAGTTGCTGCCTATATAGGTGATCAGTCTTGTGTTGCTGAAATGAGAACTGCTTTCGAGAGGCGTAGGAATCTTGTTGTGGAAATGCTTAATGAGATTCCGGGGTTGAATGTGAATAATCCGATGGGTGCTTTTTATATTTTCCCGGAATGTAAGAGTTTTATCGGCAAGTCTTATAATGGTAAAAACATGAATAGTGCAACCGACATTGCAATGTATCTTTTGGAAGAAGCGCATGTGGCGTGTGTTGGAGGTGATGCTTTCGGAGCTCCCGGATGCATACGTATCTCTTACGCTACATCTGATGAAAATATTAAGAATGCAATTGCCAGGATAAAAATCGCTTTGGAAAAACTTTCCTGACAAATAAAATTATTTAAGTTGAAAATATTGCCCGGTTCAATCAATGAGCCGGGTTTTATATTTTTTATTATTACCTTTGCACATTATTTTTCAAAGGGTATAATTAATTGATGATGAGTAAAAAGTTTCCTGAACACAGCCACTTAGATCTTTCAGAAATAAACAAGGATATGCTGAAAGAGTGGGATGATAAAGAAATATTCAAAAGGAGTTTAGAAATTCGTGAAGGTCAGCCTGATTTCGTGTTTTACGAGGGTCCCCCATCTGCAAACGGGATGCCTGGTATTCATCATGTTATTGCTCGTTCTATTAAAGATATTTTTTGTCGCTATAAAACGATGAAAGGTTTTCTGGTTAACAGAAAAGCAGGTTGGGACACTCATGGTCTCCCGGTGGAACTTAGTGTTGAAAAAACATTGGGAATCACAAAAGAGGATATAGGGAAAAAAATAACTGTTGAAGAATATAATGCTGCTTGCCGCACTGAGGTGATGAAATATACCAAAGAGTGGGAAGATCTGACACGCCAAATGGGTTACTGGGTTGATATGAGCGATCCTTATATAACTTATGACAACCGATATATTGAGACTCTTTGGTATCTTCTTAAAGAATTATATAATAAGGGTTACCTGTATAAAGGTTACTCAATACAACCATATTCTCCTGCTGCAGGAACAGGATTGAGTACGCACGAGCTTAATCAGCCCGGTTGTTATCGTGATGTGAAAGATACTACTTGTACAGCTCAGTTTAAGATTGTTGATCCGCTGACTGAATGGGAAGAGTTTGGTGAGGCTTTTTTCCTTGCTTGGACAACCACTCCCTGGACGCTGCCTTCAAATGTTCTGCTTGCTGTTGGAAAGAATATCGAGTATAAAGCGGTGCAGACTTTCAATCAGTACACTGGAAAACCAATAACTGTTGTGCTTGCTAAGAATCTTGTGAATGTTTATTTTCCTGCAAAAAACAGCGAATTATCACTTAATGATTATAAGCAGGGCGATAAAGATGTGCCTTATAGGATACTTGACAAAGTTTGGAAAGGTGAAGATCTTGCAGGTATGCAATACGAACAGCTGATTCCATGGGTTAAGGCTTCTGATAACGCTTTTAAAGTAGTAACAGGGGATTTCGTGACTACTGAAGATGGAACTGGTATTGTACATATAGCTCCGACTTTTGGTGCTGATGACATGAAGGTTGGGAAAGAAAATGATGTAGAAGGGCTTATGCTTAAGGATGTTGACGGATATATGCGTCCTATGGTTGACCTTACAGGAAGATATTTCCGACTTGAAGCGATTGACCCGCAGTTTGTTCAGGATAACATGAATGCTGAGTTGTACGGTGAGTATGCCGGCAGATATGTGAAAAATGAATATGACGATTCTCTCACAGAGAAAGATGCAACACTGGATGTGGATCTTTCAGTTATGCTTAAACTTCAGAACCGTGCTTTCAGAATAGAGAAGATGGTTCACAATTATCCCCATTGCTGGAGAACTGATAAGCCTGTGCTCTATTATCCGCTGGATAGCTGGTTTGTACGTACAACCGCCTCCAAAGATAAAATGATTGAGCTTAATAATACAATAAACTGGAAACCGCAATCGACAGGTACAGGTCGTTTTGGTAAGTGGCTTGAAAATCTGCAGGACTGGAACCTTAGCAGGAGCCGCTATTGGGGCACTCCACTTCCAATATGGCGCACCGAGGATGGAAAGGAAGAAAAGTGCATAGGTTCGGTTAAAGAATTGTATGAAGAGATACAAAAAGCAATGGATGCTGGTGTAATGACAGAGCTTCCTTGGAAAGGGCTTGACCTGAATGATTATAAGGATCTGGAATATGATAAAATAGATCTGCACCGCCCGTATGTTGATAATATTGTGCTGGTTTCAGAAAACGGGAGACCGATGTATCGTGAGACTGACCTTATTGATGTTTGGTTTGACAGTGGTGCTATGCCTTTTGCACAGGTGTTTTATCCTCATATATCTGAAGACGAATTTCAAAAGGTATTCCCTGCAGATTTTATCGCTGAAGGGGTGGATCAGACGCGTGGCTGGTTTTACACTTTACATGCAATTGCTTCAATGGTAAAGGGTAGTGTAGCATTTAAGAATGTTGTTTCAAACGGTCTCGTGCTGGATAAGAATGGAAATAAGATGTCGAAAAGGCTCGGCAATGCAGTAGATCCTTTCACTACAATAGATAAATATGGTTCTGATCCGCTGCGTTGGTATATGATTACTAATGCTGCACCTTGGGAGAATCTAAGGTTTGATGTTGAAGGAGTTGAGGAAGCTCGCAGAAAATTCTTCGGGACTCTCTATAACTCTTATTCATTCTTCGTGCTTTATGCCAATGTTGATGATTTCAGAAATCAGTATCCACAGATACCTGTTGAGAAGCGACCTGAGATAGATCGTTGGATTATTTCACTGCTAAATACACTGGTAAAAGAAGTTGATCAGGGCTATGACAGTTATGAGCCAACAAAAGCAGGTCGTGTAATAAATGATTTTGTGAACGATAACCTCAGCAACTGGTATGTTCGTCTAAACCGTAAACGTTTCTGGGGTGGTGAAATGACTGATGATAAGCTGTCGGCTTATCAGACTTTGTATGAATGTCTGCTTACAGTTTCAAAGTTGATGGCTCCAATAGCACCATTTTATGCTGACAGGTTGTTTCTGGATTTAATATCAGTAGATGATAGCGTAAAACAGGATTCGGTGCATTTAACGGACTTTCCTGTGGTAGCTGAAGAGCTTATAGACAAGCAGCTTGAAGATCAGATGTATCTTGCACAGACAGTGTCGTCTATAGTACTGGCTTTACGTCGAAAGGTGAACACTAAAGTTCGTCAACCACTTTCTAAAATAATGATACCTGTTGCTGATGAAAGCCAGAAAAAAAATTTAAAGTCCGTAGAACAGCTTATCCTAAATGAGGTAAATGTTAAAGAGCTTGCTTATGTAGATTCTGCAAGTGAAATGCTGGTTAAGAGGGCTAAGCCCGATTTCAAGAAACTTGGTCCCAGATACGGGAAAATAATGAAACAGCTTGCTGTTAAAATTCAGGAGCTTGAAAACAGTGATATTCACGAACTCGAAGAAAAAGGTTCATTTGCATTAAAAGTAGATAATCAGGAGGTTGTTATTTCAACAGATGATGTGGAGATAATTTCTGAAGATATCCCGGGTTGGTTGGTTGGTAATGAGGGCAGACTAACTGTTGCACTGGATATTACTATAACCGATGAGCTTCGTAAAGAGGGGATAGCACGTGAATTGGTAAACAGGATACAGAATCTGAGAAAATCCAAGGAGTTCGAGATAACTGACAGAATTGTAGTTAAAATTGTGTCTAATCCTGCTACTGATGAAGCAGTGACTGATAATTCAGAGTATATAAGAAACCAAGTACTCGCAGATGAAATATTGATTGTAAACGAACAGCTTGATGATGTTATAGAAATAGATGATATTTCACTGACAATCAGTATTCAAAAAAACAGTTGAGAAATATTTGATTTATTATGTATATTTGTGTTGAAATTTGCACGTGAACATTTAAAAATGTGGGTTGTTGTATTTAAACTCTGATTCCAGAAGACACCAGCCAAAAAATAATTTATTATGAGCAAAAAGACGAGATATTCAGCCGAGGAATTAGAAGAATTCAGGGCAATAATTAATGAAAAACTGGAGGTTGCAAAACAAGAGTACGAAAACTACAGAGCAGCTGTAACCAACGCTGATGGTAACGATACTATTGATACATCTCCAACTTATAAAGTTCTAGAAGAGGGTGCTTCTACACTCTCTAAGGAAGAAGCCGGCCGATTGGCACAACGTCAGATGAAATTCATTCAGAATCTTCAGGCTGCTCTCGTACGCATAGAGAACGGGACATACGGAATATGTCGTGAAACAGGGAACTTGATTCCTAAAGAGCGTCTACGTGCTGTTCCTCATGCTACTCTGAGCATCGAAGCAAAGTCAAAAAAAAGAAGATAGGCAATCTTATGTGTATATCTGAAATTTTATCTGAAAGTAAAATATGAAGAGTCGTAGAGATAAGACGTTAGTCGCTATCTTGGTTGTTTTTTTGGTATTGCTCACCGACCAGCTCTCAAAGATATGGATTAAGACGAATATGGAATTATACGAAACCATCCATATTACTGATTGGTTTAAGATTTATTTCGTAGAAAATAATGGAATGGCTTTTGGGATTGAAGCAGGAGGGAAGTTGTTCTTGTCACTTTTCCGTATAATAGCTGTAACCTTTATTGTCATCTATCTTAATAAATTGATAAAACAGGGATTCAAAAAAGGGTTCATTGCTTGTGTGGCATTAATACTTGCAGGTGCTTCGGGTAATATTATCGACAGTATCTTTTATGGAGTAATTTTCGAAGCTAGCTACCCGGGTCATATAGCATCTTTTGTTCCATGGGGCGAAGGTTATTCTACTCTCCTCCACGGAAAGGTTGTGGATATGTTGTATTTCCCCCTTTTTAGCGGTACATTTCCCGAATGGGTGCCGTTTTTTGGAGGTGAAGATTTTCTTTTCTTTAGATTTATCTTCAATATTGCTGACTCTGCAATAACTGTTGGCGTAATTTTATTGCTGTTATTTTACAGAAAGACTTTATCTTATTCGCTGTTATCGAAATCCGAACGTGAGAAGTTTGATAAAGAGCATCAAGAAAAAACAATTGAAAGTGAAACCTAAAGCTGTTTCGAATCTTTTATTGCTCATAGTCATGGGTATACTGATATCTTCTTGTCAGAACAGACCAAAGGAGGTATTGAACAGAAAAAGAATGGAACAGTTGATGTATGATGTTTATATTGCCGAAGCGACTATTGAACATGACTATGAGAGCTTTAACTCATCAGAAAAAAAAGAAGCATATATAAATAAAGTTTTTGCTGAGAACAATGTAACTCAGGCACAGTGGGATTCTTCATTGTCGTGGTATTCTGATAAAATTGACCTGTATCTGAAAATGAATGACTCTGTTAAAGCAAGGCTAAAGCGTGCTCAGTCAGATATTGATAAAAAAATAAGTCAACTTCAGTCACAATCTTTCATGCCCGATACAGAGATTTATTCTGCATCTTATATTCCACTGACCTATTCTTTCAACATGCCGGGAAGTCGCAGTAAAGGTTTCCGATTTCAACTTGATTCAACAGAAATATCAAGTAACATACCAAACAACTATTTCTCTTTTAATCTAAATGCTATAGGAGTGCCAACTTCAGAGACCAACAATCTGAAATATGCACTGATTCTTGTATATAATGACACCACCATCTACAAGGTTGAAAATATTGATGAAAACAGAAATTACGGTATTCCTGTTTCAAAGTATGTAAACAATGATACGCTTATACAAATATTCGGATTTGTACATTTAGAAACTCTTCCGGGTATAACTCCAAATATTCAGTTATATGATATATATTTAGGAAGTCAATAGTCAGTTATTAAATACTAAATTTAACAAATAATAATCATAACTAAACACATCATGGAAAAGAAAAGAGTTTACACCTTTGGAAACGGCAATGCTGAAGGTCGTGCAGATATGAAAAATCTGCTCGGTGGCAAAGGAGCTAATCTTGCCGAAATGAATCTTATAGGGGTGCCGGTACCTCCCGGTTTCACCATAACTACTGAGGTTTGTACCGAATATAATGAATTGGGTCGTGATTACGTGATCAACATTTTAAGGAACGAAGTAGAGAATGCTATCGTTCAAATTGAAAAGCTGACAGGTACAAAATTTGGAGATAAGGATAATCCGTTGCTTGTATCCGTTCGCTCTGGTGCCCGTGTTTCTATGCCTGGAATGATGGACACAGTATTGAATCTTGGCCTAAACGATGATGCTGTGGGAGGTATTGCAAAGAAATCCGGTAACGAACGTTTTGCATGGGATTCATATCGTCGTTTTGTACAGATGTACGGGGATGTTGTTTTAGGATTAAAGCCTCAGAGCAAGGAAGATATCGACCCTTTTGAAGAGATAATGGAAGAGATGAAAGCTTCAAAGGGTATTGAACTGGATACTGAATTTACTACGGACGACCTCAAACAGCTGGTTAAGTTGTTCAAGGCAGCAGTAAAAGAAAATACAGGCAGGGAGTTCCCTGTAAGTCCGTGGGACCAGTTGTGGGGTGCCATTTGTTCTGTTTTTGACAGTTGGATGAATGAGCGTGCTATTCTTTATCGTAAAATGGGCAATATTCCGGAAGAGTGGGGCACTGCCGTGAACGTACAGGCTATGGTCTATGGTAACATGGGCAGGACATCCGGTACTGGTGTTGCTTTTACCCGCGATGCTGCAACTGGGGAGGATATATTTAACGGTGAATATCTTTTAGATGCACAGGGTGAGGATGTAGTATCAGGTGTGCGTACTCCGCAACAGATAACAATAGAAGGGTCACGCAGATGGGCTAAAATGAAGGGTATATCTGAAGAAGAGCGTCAGGCCAAATTCCCTTCACTTGAGGAGGCGCTTCCGGAATGTGCTGCTGAGTTGATTGAGGTACAACAGAAGCTTGAAGACTACTTTAAAGATATGCAGGACCTTGAATTTACTATTCAGGATGGTAAACTATGGTTGTTGCAAACACGCAGCGGAAAGCGTACCGGTGCAGCAATGATCAAAATTGCCATTGACATGTTGCATGCAGGACAAATTGATGAGAAAACTGTACTGAAAAGATGCGATCCTGAAAAACTTGATGAACTTTTGCACCCTGTCTTTGATAAAAATGCACTTAAAAAGGTAAAACCAATAACTCACGGACTGCCTGCATCACCCGGTGCAGCTGCCGGTCAGGTTGTTTTTCATGCAGATGAAGCTGAAGAATGGAATAAAGAGGGTAAAAAGGTGATTCTTTGCCGAATTGAGACATCTCCCGAAGATCTCAGAGGTATGTCGTCAGCTCAAGGCATTCTTACATCACGCGGGGGAATGACTTCCCATGCCGCTGTAGTAGCACGCGGTATGGGTAAATGTTGTGTTTCAGCAGCCAATAATCTTATTATTGATTATAAAGCACGTTCACTTTCAATAAATGGAAAGGTTTTGAACGAGGGCGACTGGCTATCACTTGACGGTTCAACAGGAAATGTTTACGAAGGCAGGATACCGACTCAGGATGCTGAACTGGATAACAACTTCACTGAGCTTATGTCTTTAGCTGAGAAATATGCCCGTATGGATGTAAGGACTAATGCCGATACACCAAAAGATGCAACTGTCGCTCGTAATTTTGGAGCTAAGGGAATTGGGCTCTGTCGTACTGAACACATGTTTTTTGAAGAGGATAAGATTGTTCCGATGCATGAAATGATCCTTTCAAAAGACGAAGAAGGGCGTCGTGAGGCTCTTGAGAAACTATTGCCTCTGCAGAAGAAGGACTTTATAGGCATTTTCAGAGCAATGGACGGACTCCCTGTAACTGTGAGATTACTGGATCCTCCTTTACATGAGTTTGTTCCTCATGACGAAAAAGGGCAAATGGAGATGGCTAAGGTGATGGGTATTTCATATAAAGATATACACGAACGAGTGGAAGGTCTTATGGAATCCAATCCTATGTTGGGTCTGCGTGGCTGCCGTCTTGGCAACCTTTATCCTGAAATTACTGAAATGCAAACCCGGGCTATCATTGAGGCTGCTCTTGAGCTGAAAGAAGAAGGTATTGTAGTAATACCTGAGATTATGGTGCCTCTTACCGGTATTGTTTTTGAGTTTAAAGCTCAGAAAGATATTATAGAAGCTACAATTCAGAAGGTGTTTGCAGAGAAGAACGATTCAGTTGAATATAAGATAGGTACAATGATTGAGATTCCAAGAGCAGCATTAACGGCTCATAAGATTGCAAAAGAAGCAGATTTCTTCTCATTTGGAACTAACGACCTGACACAGATGACTTTCGGTTACAGTAGGGATGATGTTGCAAAATTCCTTCCTATGTATTTGGATAAAGGAATTCTAAAACAGGATCCGTTTGCAGTTTTAGACCAAAATGGTGTAGGACAACTTGTGCGAATGGCTGTGCAGAAAGGTCGTGAAGTTAAGCCTACTCTAAAATGCGGTATTTGTGGTGAGCATGGGGGAGAACCTTCTTCAGTGAAGTTCTGTCATACCGTGGGGTTGAATTATGTTTCCTGTTCTCCTTTCCGTGTACCAATTGCACGTTTAGCGGCAGCACAGGCAGCTATAGAAGGTTAATCAGAGGTAACAGTTTATATGAATTTTGCAGAGACGTCATGATTGGCGTCTCTGCCTGCTTATAACTACTTTTAACCATCGAGTTGTTTGGCTGTTAAGGGTATTATACTTACTTTTACAAGAATAATTCTTAAGCCGATTTATGAAATCTAAAGTAACTATATTTTTAATTCTGGGGGCATTAATCACTTCTCAGTTCGTTAAATCTCAGAATAACGTGATTGATGAAATTGTATGGGTTGTAGGTGATGAAGCTATCCTGAAATCTGAAGTTGAAGAATACCGCAAAGATCTGTTGATGCAAAATCAGCGTATTGAAGGTGATCCATATTGCTTTATACCTGAGCAGCTTGCAATACAGAAGCTTTTCCTGGACCAGGCAAAGCTGGACAGTATAGAAGTGACTGAGTCTAATATTTCCCGTGATCTTGAATATTATGTAAATAATTATATCACATCGATTGGGTCTGTTGAAAGACTTGAAGAATACTTTGGAAAAAGTCTGTCTGCCATCCGTGAAGATTT
>ENA-UOOK01001039-UOOK01001039.1-fermentation-metagenome-genome-assembly--contig:-NODE-1039-length-37212-cov-66.352316_pt1 | contig 37212 bp, 31 predicted proteins | sample MGYA00245777_ERZ724023 | MGnify/ENA primary metagenome ERZ724023 (study PRJEB28704, sample SAMN03018312) | fermentation metagenome | biome: anthropogenic terrestrial biome; feature: soil...
AAAAACTAAATTTCAAAAAATTAGAAAAAAAAACAAGGCAAATATTCTATTTTTTAAACAAAATAAATAAATGACAAAATTAAAATTTTGAATTTAACGAATATCCCTAAATTAAACTTAGCAAATCTTGCTCATATTCTTTAATTATTTTATCCCACTCAAACAAATTGTGATACTTGTTTAAATCTTCTATAGGTATTAAATAATTATTTAAAAATTTTGTGTTATAAAAATTTAAAATTTTATTTGCTATGTCTTTTGGATTTTGCGTTTCGATAAAATTGCCGTTGTAATCTTCTTTAATCAAACTTTTATTATTACTAACCTCTGTAGCAATAAGATATTGTCCACATGCCAATGCTTCTAATGTTGCTATGCTCATACCTTCGTTTAACGATGGCAAAACTGTTAGTGATGCAGAGCGGTAATTATACAACATTTCTTCTTTACTAACCCAAAGTTTAAATTCAACAATTTTATCAAAGCCATTAGCTTTAGTAAATTTCTCCATTTTTTTGCGTAAAACCCCGTCTCCTAAAATAATTACTTTAAAATCATCAATTTGATTTTTTATAATATTAATTGCTTTTAAAAAACTCATTGGGTCTTTTTGTTTTACTAATCGACCAGGGAATAAAATTGTAAATTGCTTTTTTCGTAAACTGTAATCAGGACTAAAAACAGTAGAATTCCAACCATTGTAAATTATTTTATTTTTATGTGAAAAACTGGGTCCCAAAAATGCATCTATATTGGTTTTCATATCATTAGACTGCACATAATTACGTTTTGAATGTACGCAAATAGTTTTAATCCATTGATAGGTTAAAGCATGATACCACATCATTTCTTTAGGCATAAACCAAGGTATGTCGTGCCCATGTGATATTATAACATAAGGCAATTGAAATCTCATTTTTAAACTATATGCAACCTCGCCACCAGGTAATGCAAAGTTTGCAAAACATAAATCATATTTATTTGAAACTAAATGTTTTTTTAGAAAAGCCTTGGCATAGCTAATCCAACTAAGCATTTCACGAGGGTTTGACCTGTATAGGTATTTCCTTTTTGATTTTAATCTAATTATTTTTAAATTGTCATTTACTATTTCGACTTCTTTTTCGCCTTGAAACCATGTCGTAACAACACTTATTTCGTGTCCTAATTTAGATAATCCTTCGGCTATATTTTGTGTAATAACACCAGCTCCACCACCTAAAGGCGGATATTCATAATTTAAAATCAATAGTTTCATAAATACAAAGCTAATCGATTTTATTGAATTTTTAAAAGTTTTTTAGTTTTTGCTAATAGCTCATCTTCTTTTATTGGTTTTGAAATAAAATCGTTGCAACCAATATCTAGAGCTTTATCTAATTCTTCTTTATAAGCATGTGCTGTTTGAGCTAAAATAGGAATATGAGGATCAATTTTTCTAATTTCTTTAGTGGCTTCATAACCATTCATCACAGGCATTTCCATATCCATCAATATGAGGTCAATTTTATCCTTATTTTGTTTAAATATTTCTAAAGCTTCTAAACCGTTTTGAGCAAATAAAATTTCAAATTTATTTTTATCAAAAATTTCTTGAAAAAAATACTGACTTATTATCTCATCATCTGCTATTAATATGTTAATTAATTTTGTCACTTTCGAACAATCAGAGCTTTATATAAAATGAAATGTCTGTATTTAATGATGCAAAGATAGTTATATTTTTTTTTATTTTTTAAAATTATTAAAATTTCATATAAAAAAATCTGATATTTGAAATTTTTATTAAATTTATAGCTTGTAATGTTTGGCTAATGTTCTTAAAAAAAGCGAAATACGAGATTTTGTAAAAAGCTTAGGCATTAAAATATATGTTTAAGAATAGTTGTTTAAAATTTTTTTAATTTTATTACTTATCTTTGCAACTTATGAGTAAGGAATTTACAATTATAGCCGGTCCTTGTAGTGCAGAATCTGAGGAACAGATTTTGTTAACAGCCCAAAAACTTAGTCAAACAGTGAAGCCTGACTATTTTCGTGCTGGTGTATGGAAGCCACGAACTCGACCAGGAAGTTTTGAAGGTGTTGGGGTAAAAGGCTTACTTTGGCTTAAAAAAGTGCAAACAGAATATGGAATTCCTGCTATTACCGAAGCTGGATGTGCAAATCATGTGGAAAAAATTTTAAAACATGGGTTAAGTGCTTTTTGGGTCGGAGCAAGAACTGTTGCAAATCCGTTTTCTGTTCAAGAAATAGTTGACGCTTGCGATAAAAAAAATATTAGTGTATTTGTTAAAAATCCAATACATCCAGATATTGAACTTTGGATTGGTGCTATTGAAAGATTTTTGACTGCAGGAATTGAAAACGTATATGCTATTCATCGTGGCTTTTATCCTTACGAAAAAACTCATTTAAGAAATATTCCTCGTTGGGAAATTCCTATTGAATTAGCTCGCAGATTACCACAAGTGAAAATTATTTGCGACCCAAGTCATATAGCAGGAAAACCTGAATATATTGCCGAAATTGCACAAAGAGCAATAAATTTGAATATGTGCGGAATAATGATAGAAACTCATTATAAACCCGAAATAGCTCTAAGCGATAAAGAACAACAAATTACACCAGATTTGTTGGCTAAAATAATTTCTGAATTAAGTTTTAGAAAATTATCCGCAGATACTTCCGAATATAGAAATAACTTGAACGATTTACGCGAAAAAATTGATGCAATAGATTTTCAACTAATTGATATGTTGGAACATAGGTTTAAACTTGTTGATGAAATAGGTAATTTGAAAAAAGATAATAATATAACTATTTTGCAATTAGAAAGGTGGAAGTCAATTATTGAATCTCGCTTAAATTATGCAAATCCAGATAATATTTCTAAAGATTTTCTGCTTAAAATTTTACAAATGATTCATAAAGAGTCTATTGCAAGGCAAAATAAAATTTTTGATGAAAGAAAATAAAACTCCATATATCAAACTGTCGCTTAAAACAATAAAGGAAAATTTAAACTTCTTTTCTAAAACTTTAGGCTTCCAAAAACAAGATATTTATTATCCTATAAAAGTAAATTCTGACATAAAAATTTTGTCTTTATTGAAAAATGAGGGAGTGAATTTTGAAACTGGAGCTATTTCTGAAATTGAAAAACTAATAAAACTTGGAGTTTCGCCTCAAAATATTATATATGGAAATCCAGTAAAAGCAGATGAGCATATTTTACAAGCTTACAATTTAGGAATAAGAACTTTTGGACTTGATAGTTTTGTTGAGTTAGAAAAAATTTCAAAATTAGCACCAAATTCAAAACTGTATTTTAGGTTAGATATCAGTAATCATGGTGCGGAATGGGCTTTGACAAAAAAGTTTGGCTGTTCTAAAACTGATTTGTTTGAACTGTTTGAAAAAAGTACAATTTTTGGCTTAGCCCCTATGGGAATAAGTTTTCATGTAGGTTGGAATAACGCTGATGTGGAAAATTGGGAAAATGTTTTTGAATATATTGATGAAGTTAAAAATGATTTAAAAAAGCAATTTCCTGATTTTAATTTTATAAATATTGGTTCAGGCTTTCCAGCACATAAGAATGATGGAAAAGAAAATTTAAAAGAAATTTCAAAAATAATTTTACCATATTTAAACAAATGGCGTAGCGAAAATATTAAACTAATTGCCGAACCAGGTTCTTTTTTAGTAGCTTATGCAGGAATTTTACACACAAAAATTATTGAAATTATTGAACGTAAAGATAAAAAATGGGTTTTTATTGATGCAGGAGTCTTTCAAGGTTTTTTCTGGAGTTTAAGTGGAATAAATTATAATATTCGTGCCGAAAAACAAAATAACAATGAAAATTTTGAAGAATTTGTTGTGTGTGGACCAACTTGTGATTCTCACGATGTTTTTTCTTACTCAGTAAAATTACCAAAATCAATAAAAAAAGGCGATATTTTATACATTGAACCTGCTGGAGCTTACATATATTCAGCAAAAGAGTATAATGGATTTTTTTATCCACCGCAGATTTTTGAATAAAAATACGTTTTTTTTGTAATTTCATACAAATACTATTAATTTTGTTCTGTGAAAAAAGTTTTAATAATATCTTATTATTGGCCCCCATCGGGTGGGATAGGAGTGCATCGCTGTCTTAAATTTGCAAAATATTTGCGAAATTTTGGCTGGGAACCTGTAATTTATGCTCCTGAAAATGCTCAGTATCCGTATTTTGACGAGTCAAATTTTCAACATATTCCTGAAAATGTAACTGTTTTAAAAACTAAAATTTTTGAACCTTTTGACATTTTTAAAAAGATTTCGGGACGTAAAAAAACTGATTCAGCAAACCCTGTGTATGTTAGGGATAGAAAATTAAGCAAGATTGATAATTTTGCTATTTGGGTGCGTGGAAATTTTTTCATTCCCGATGCACGTAAATTCTGGATAAAACCCTCAGTAAGATATTTGAAAAAATATTTGGAAGAAAATCCAGTAGATGCAATTTTTACTGACGGTCCGCCACATACAAACACGGTTATTGGCATGAAATTGTCGCAAGCAACCAAAATTCCATGGCTAATGGATTTTCAAGACCCTTGGACACAAGTTGATTATTACGAAATGCTAAAAATCGGAAAAAGAGCCGACAAAATTCATCATAAATTAGAGCAAGAAGCTTTTAGAACAGCTAAAAAAACAACAATTGTAAGTCCAACTTGGAAAAAGGATTTGGAAGAAATTGGTGCAAAAAATGTTGACGTAATTTATTGGGGATATGATGAAGACGATTTTAAAACAGACGAACCAGAATTAGATTCGGATTTTAGCATTATTCATGCAGGACAACTTGGATACGACAGACGACCAACTACTTTTATAAAACTTTTGGGTGATTTAAAAAGAGAAAATCCAGAATTTGGAAAACATTTAAAATTAAAATTTGCAGGCACTGTCGATTATGCAATTAAAGAAATGATTATAGAAGCAGGTTTAGAAGATAATTATGTAGCTTTTGGAAATGTTTCTCGTCCTCAAGCAATTGAACTAACAAGAAAAGCTCAAGTTTTATTTTTACCTCTAAATATTGCCGATAATGCAAAAGGCAGAATACCTGGAAAACTTTTTGAAAATTTAAGAGCTAAACGACCAATATTGTGTTTAGGTCCTAAGGGTAGCGATGTATCGAATATTATTAAAACAACAAATACAGGAGGCTCTTTTGAATATGATGATTATGAGGGGATTAAAAAGTTTTTATTGGAAATTTTTGATAAATTTTTGCAAAATAAAAACATTTTAAATGTTGAAAACATAGAACAATATACTGTAGAAAATCAAACTAAGATTTTAGCAGGATATTTAGATGAACTTTTGAAAGATTAATTTTCTGGAAAAACAAAATCAAAAGTTAGTTGGTTTACTTCTGCTTTTAGAGACCTTTTCTTTTCGTTTATATTATTAATAGGTGTATCGGTATTTTCTTCACCAGTTTTGATTATCAGTCCGTATTCAGCGAATATTTTAGCTTTTTCAATAATATCAAGGTCTTCTAAATGCTTGTCTAAGAGTTCGTAAAGTTCGTAAATAAGTTTGTCGCTATCTTTACGAATATTCTCAATGTTTTCAACTTCTGCTTTATTTGATTTTAGTTTACTATTTCTAAATAGCCATACTTCTTTAAATTTTTCTACCCAAGCTCTTACTGCACCAAGTGATGGATTTGAGAAATATTTTCCACCATCAGCAATTCTTGCAGCATCTGCATTAAATAAATCTTCTGCAATTTTAAGTAGATTTTCAGATCTTTTAGGGTTTGGAATCTCGAATGGAAAATCTAATCCGTAGTAGTTTGCAGTTTGAGAACTAAGTTCTCCACGTTCAATAGCCATGTATAAAGCCTGAAAATAATGAACAACAAAAATTTTAGCCTTATTAAAAAGATCTTTAAACTCTTGGTCTTCTTTTTCTTTTTGCTCTCTAACAAAACTTTCGTAAGCTTTTAGTTTTTCAAAAATGCTATAGTGTTTTTCAATTCTTGCACTTAGAACTTCGCCTGCATTTGTATCATTATCAATGATTTGATCCTGTTTCTCGTAGAAAGATTTTAATATTAAAAACCTTTCAGCATCACTTTTATTATAAATCAACCCGTTCATATTTAACATTTGATACAAATATATAATCTTGTTTTCATATAATTTATATGGATTAAATATTTTATTTAACATTAAATTGTTTATTTTTGTAAACAAATTCATTTTTAATGATGGAATATAAAAGGATATTACTGAAACTTAGTGGCGAATCACTTGCAGGAGAAAAGAAGCAAGGTTTAGATGAGGAATGTTTGTTAGATTATTCTGAACAAATAAAAGCTATTTCTAAAAAAGGAATTCAAATAGGAATTGTAATTGGTGGAGGAAATATTTTTAGAGGTTTGTCTGGTGCTGCCAAAGGTTTTGATAGGGTTAAAGGCGACCAAATGGGAATGTTGGCAACTGTTATAAATTCTCTTGCATTACAGTCGGCTTTAGAATCTTTAGGTGTTAAAACTAAACTTTTTACCTCAATAAGCATAGCTTCTATTGGCGAAAAGTTCGCAAAACCTAAGGTAATGGAAGCTTTAAATTCAAATTTTATTTGTATATTTGCTGGAGGTACAGGAAATCCATACTTTTCTACAGATACTGCTTCTGCTTTACGTGCAATTGAAATTGAAGCAGACGTTTTTCTAAAAGGTACACGTGTTGATGGAGTTTATACCGATGATCCGGAGAAAAATCCTAAGGCAACAAAATTTGATTCAATAAGTTTTGATGAAGTGTATGACAAAAATTTAAAAGTAATGGATTTAACATCATTTACTTTATGTAAAGAAAATAATATGCCTGTGATTGTATTTAACATGGATATAAAAGGAAATTTAGAAAAACTTATAAGTGGAGAAAAAATAGGAACTTTAATAAAAAAATAAACTAAGAATATGGAAGATTTAGAATTATATATTGAAACTGCAGAAGAAGGGATGGCAGCTGCGGTTGAACATTTAGAAAAAGAATTATCAAAAATTAGAGCAGGAAAAGCAAGTCCTGCAATGTTGGATAGTGTTAGAGTTGATTATTATGGAGTTGTTTCGCCAATTTCACAAGTAGCAAATGTTACATGTCCTGATGCGAAAACAATTTTTATTCAACCTTGGGATAAAACCGTTATCCCAGTTATTGAAAAAGCAATTTTAGCAGCAAATCTTGGTTTTAATCCAGCTAATAACGGAGAAGTTATTCGTATTATGGTGCCACCACTAACCGAAGAAAGACGTTTACAATTAGTAAAACAAACCAAAGCCCTTGGCGAAAATGCGAAAATTGCTATAAGAAATCAAAGACGCGATGCTATTGAAGAGTTTAAAAAAATGAAAAAAGACGGTTTGTCAGAAGATAAAGCTAAAATGGCAGAGCAAGAAGTGCATAAAACTCACGAAGATTATATTAAAAAAGTTGATATCGTTATCGATAACAAAGAAAAAGAAATAATGACGGTGTAACACAGTTAAAAGTTTTTAAAGTTTCTAAAGTTCATAAAGTTTTTAAAGTTCGTAAGGACGGAAATTTTTATTACTATCTCCGCTCGCTCGGATTTGCAATCCGAGTGCTTGGTAATGTTACACTCGGATTACAAATCCGAGCGAGCATAATGGGTGTTGGAGCGAGCGTCATGGGTGTTGGAGCGAGCGTCATGGGTGTTGGAGAGAGCGTCATGGGTGTTGAAGATAGCAGATGTTAGTTGTCCGTAGGACAACACAACAAGACCGTCGAAAGTTTGTCCGTAGGACAACATGTGATTAACCGTAGGCGGCAGCCTGCGGTAGTTAGACCCTCAAAGGCTTTGCCCGCAAGGGCAACACAATAAAATTAGTTAAAAGTTCATAAAGTAAAAAGTTCATAAAGACGCAATTTTTTATTAAAGTTCAGTTAAACGTTTGTAATTCAATAAATTAGCAGTATAGTAGATACTGCGCACGCGCAGTGTCTTATCTATACAAATTTTAATTTATTATATACAATCACAAATCAATAAAAATGGTATTGTATTTTAGAAAATACAAAATATTATTGAAATTGTATTTTCAAGAATACAACACCGCTCGCTCGGATTTTTCCACACAACACCGCTCGCTCGGATTTGTAATCCGAGTGTAACATTACCAAGCACTCGGATTAAAAATCCGAGCGAGCGTCATAGGTGTTTGAGCGAGCAATAGTGGTGATAGGAGCGAGCTGGTGTGGGTTGTCCGTGAGGCAAAATAAGACTATCAAAAGTTTGTCCGTAGGACAAATCAGTTAAAAGTTTATAAAGTTAAAAGTTAAAAGTGGTTTTTTGCTTGGCATTCCTTTATGAACTTTAAAAACTTTATGAACTTTTAACTGAATTAATTTGTTTTGTTTAATATTTATTTAATTTTCGATTCTGCTTTTTTAAGTTTTTCATACTCAGTTGTCATTTCTTTTAGTCTTGTAGCATCTTCTTCAATTTGTTTGCCTAACTTTTCTATAGCTTTTTCATTTTGATCAATTCTCTTCTTGTAATCTTGATTTTGTTTTTCAAGATTTGATTTTTCTTTTACCATTTTTTCGTGAGCTTTAGTTGCAGATTTTAAATCTTTAGCTTCGCCTTTAATGAAATCTGCATAAGCTTTTTCAGTAATTTTTAAAGCAAACTCTCTCATAATTTGAGCTACTCTTGCATATTGCTCTTGGTGCATAGAAGAAGATAAATAAGCACCACCTAAGTCAAAACCAGCAACTACTTCAATAGCACCATCTTTTGTGTCAACACAATAAGCGTAAACATCTAAAGTGTTGTTGCTTACCGAAGCTATTAATAAATCGTCACCAAATGTTTCACCTTTTTTAGTCGAAACTTTACCTTTGTAAGATTTTAGCAAACTTTCAAATTCTTTTCTTACAGTTTTTATATCACTGTGATATACAAAAGTAGATAATGCATTTTGATTTCCATTGCGGAATTTTCCTGTTACTTCTCTTACTTCAATCTTTTGAGCAAAAATTGTGCTGCTAAATATTACAGCTAAACTTATTAATAAAATTCTTTTCATAATTTTTTATTTTTTATTAGTAATTTTTAATTTTAACAAATATAATACAAATTCTTGTATTACAATTAATATTTATTAACAAAAATCTATTCGAAATGTTCTCGAAAAGTAGTTTATTATTAAAAAAATGACTTAAAATATTTTATTTCATTAGAAAAATCAAGATGAATACCTTGTTTTTTTAAGTCATCAATATCTTTCAAAATATTTAAACAAAATTTTTTATGTGCTTCAGAATTTGGGTTAAAAACTTTATGATTATAGGCTGAAATAATTTTTTCAATTTGTTTATTTATATTTTGTGTTTTTATCGAAAAAAATGAATTTGAAAACTTTTGATAAATGTAATCTATTGCTGTTTTAGATGGGTGAATCATATCTTCTGCATAAAATCTGTAATCTCTTAATTCATCATTCATTATTTCGTAAGCAGGAAAATAGAAACAGCAGTCTGTATTTTCAATAATGCTTTTGACACTTATAATTAAATTAGCTTTGCTTTGCTGATTTTGTATAGCTCCATCTTTTAGGTGTCTGATAGGACTTACGGTAAAAATTAGTTTAATTTTGGGATTAATTTCTTTTAATTTTTTAATTAAATTTATCCAAGTTTCAACAATTTCTTGTGATGATAAAAATTCTCTAACAAATACTTTTTCAGGCAATTTATGACAATTAGAAACTATCTCATTATTTTCTTTAAGTTTATAAACAAATGAAGTTCCGAATGTTACGAAAAAGTATTTTGACTTAGTAAGAGCTTCATTAAAATTTTGAATTGCCTTATTATAATTATCTATGGCTTGAGTTTTATCTATGTCGGAAAACTGAGAATGAAAATTAAAATGATTGAACAAAGAATTTGCTTTAAACACTTCATTTTCAGTGATTTGCTTTGAGGAAATAGCCATGTTAACAGACTTAGCGAGAGAAATTGGATTATAATGTATTCCTGTTGGATTTACCGAAACATTAAATTTATTATCAAATAATTTTTCACCAATATTTTCGGCAAAGCACGAGCCTGAAAACACGCAAGCATCAGAATGTGAAATATCAAAATCAAATTTTGGAATTTCTATTATAGTTCTAAAAATCATTTTTTTAATTTTTTATTACAAAAATAAACCTATATTTACAATAAATCTAAAATACAAAAACTTTTTGAAACTTTTAAAAACATATATAGAAGATTTTTGGTTTTTATTATATCCTCATACATGCGAGGCTTGTGGTGTGGCTTTAAATAAGAATGAAGGAATAATTTGTTTTAAATGTCTTTACGATTTGCCACGAACAGATTATTGTGAGTTTATTGAAAATCCAATAACTGAATTATTTGCAGGAAGATTAAAACTTGAAAGAGGCACAGCATTATTTACATTTCATAAAGGAAGTAGATTCCGAAAATTATTACATAGTTTGAAATATAAAAATAAACCAGAAATAGGAATTGTTTTAGGAAGAGAGCTTGGAGCACAAATGCTAAAATCCAATAATTTTATGGATATAGATTTTTTAATTCCTGTTCCTTTGCATGAAAAACGTAAAAAACAGCGAGGTTACAATCAAAGTGAAATGATTGCAGAAGGTATTTCACAAGTTACAAAAATTCCGTTTGTTGTGGATAATCTTGTTAGAGCTAAAGAAACTGTTACACAAACAAAAATGACAAAAGAAGAAAGATGGGCAAATGTTTCTGGGAAATTTTTATTAAACAATCCTTCTGAGTTAGAAGGTAAACACGTGATGCTTGTAGATGATGTAGTTACTACAGGTTCTACTATTGAATCTTGTGGAGAAGTATTGTTGACTGTAGAAAATTTAAAGTTAAGTATAGCAGTTTTGGCAAAAGCATAATTAAAAATTAATTTTTGTAATAAATTAAAATAGTTTATCTTTGAACAACCGTTCAATTGAAAAAAATGTCGCCAAAAACATCGGGTCAGTTTAAAGAAATACGAGCAGATAAAAAGCAGCTCATTATTGATACAGCATTAAATCTTTTTGCAAACAAGGGATATCATGCAAGTTCTATAAGCATGATTGCTAAGGAAGCTAAAATTTCTAAAGGTTTGATGTATAATTATTTTGATAGTAAAGAAGCTTTATTACGCGAAATTTTCGAGGATTTTATCAGAATAATTATGGATTTAATGAATCCTAATCACGATGATGAAATTACTACAGAAGAAATGCGAGATTTTTTATCTTCTTATTTTCAGTTAGTTGAACAAAATCATCTTTATTGGAAGTTATATTTTCAACTTTCTGTTAAAAGCGAAATTTTTGATTTACTTGTAAATGATTTTTACAGTGAGCAAATGGAAAAAACGCAAAGATTAATAAATAGGTATTTTTCAGAGCGTTTTAAAGAACCTGAAATTGAAATTAGCTTGTTTTTTTCAATATTAAAAGGTTTTGCTTTAGATTATCTCCATTCTTACAAAACTTATCCTCAATCAAAAATAGAAGGTTTTAAGAAAAAAATGTTTGAAATGTTTTTGCGATAAAATAAAAAAAAGTTGGCTTTGCCTAAGCTCAGCCAACTTCATAAATTAAAAATTAAGCATCATATTGAGTTTAAACAACTCCTTGTTCAACCATTGCGCGAGCAACTTTCATGAAACCAGCGATGTTAGCACCTTTCACATAGTTTATATAACCATCTTTTTCAGTTCCGTGTGTAACACATGCTTCGTGTATGCTTTGCATAATTTCGTAAAGTCTGTCGTCAACTTCTTTTTCGCTCCATGATAAGTGCATAGCGTTTTGGGTCATTTCAAGACCTGAAGTTGCAACTCCACCAGCGTTTACAGCTTTTCCAGGAGCAAACATAATTTTTGCTTTTTGGAATTCGTGAATTGCTTCAGGTGTACAGCCCATGTTAGAAACTTCAGCAACTAACATAACTCCGTTTTTGAGTAATTCTTTTGCATCATTACCGTCTAACTCATTTTGGAATGCACATGGAAGAGCTATATCACATTTTATGCTCCAAGCTTTTTTACCAGGTGTGAAAGTAACGCCTTTAAATTTAGTAGCCATTGGTGCAACAACGTTGTTGTTAGAAGCTCTTAGTTCTAACATATATGCGTTCATTTCGTCTGTCATACCATCTGGAATGTGGCAAACGCCATCAGGTCCAGAAATACCAATAACTTTTGCTCCAAGTTCTTTTGCTTTTTGTGAAGCACCCCAAGCAACGTTTCCAAAACCTGAGCAAACTACAGTTTTACCTTTTATGTCTTTACCTGCTGCTGCTAACATGTGGTCAACAAAATATAAAGCTCCGTAGCCAGTTGCTTCTGGACGAATTTTTGAACCACCCCAGTTAATACCTTTACCAGTGAAAACTCCAACGTTGTATTCGCGAGCAAGTTTTGTGTACATACCATACATGAAACCAACTTCACGTGCTCCAACGCCAACGTCTCCAGCAGGAACGTCAGTATCTTTACCTAGGCAACGCCATAATTCCCACATAAAAGCTTGGCAAAAACGCATGATTTCGCCATTTGATTTTCCAACAGGGTCAAAATCAGAACCACCTTTACCACCACCCATAGGAAGTGTTGTTAAAGCATTTTTAAAAGTTTGCTCGAATCCTAAAAATTTCAACATCGAAAGATTTACAGCTTTGTGAAATCTGATTCCACCTTTGTATGGACCAATTGCACCGTTAAATTGAACTCTGTAACCTATGTTTGTTTGAACTTTTCCTTTATCGTCAACCCATGCAACGCGGAAAGTAAAAACTCTGTCTGGTTCAACAATGCGTTCTAAAATGCCGGCAGCAGCAAACTCAGGATGTTTTTCATAAACTTCTTGAACTGACTCTACTACTTCATGCACAGCTTGCAAATACTCTTTTTCCCCTGGATGTCTTTGTTCCAGGTCACTCATGAATTTTTCTACGTTCATTTTTATAAATTTTTAAATATTTACTATAAAACCACTATGGTTTATTTTTTTTAATTAACGATGTAAAGTTAAAATAAAGTTTGGAATATAGCTAATTTTATACTTGATTTGTTTTGATAATATTAATTGATATTTATCAATGATTTTTGTTAGGTATATGATTTTTATTAATTTTGCATAAATTTTAAAATATAATGCGCAAGAATAAAGACGATATAAAATTAGTATTCAAAACTCTGAACGAGAGAAAAAAAGAGCTTGATTGTATTTATAGAATAGATGAGCTTTTAAAAGATTTTGATTCAGATTTGCATAATATTTTAACAGGCATTTGCGAATTTGCTCCAATAGGTTGGCGATATTCTGAAATATGTAAAGTTAAAATTATTGTAAATGGTTTTGCTGTTGAAAGTACTGGTTTTAAAGAAACTGAACTTAAACTTAGTGCAAATTTGGAAGTTGATGGAGAAAAAGTTGGCGAATTTATTATTTGCTATATAAAATCTGTTAAATCCGAAAAAGGAGTGTTCTTGCCAGAAGAAACAAGACTTTTTAAAACTATAGTTGAAAAAATTAATCAATATCTGAGTTTTAGAAAGTTAAAAGAATTTTATGCAAATACCATTGAAAATAAGAATAAGCTTTATGGCAAAGACATAAGTTTTACTGATTATCTAAAAAGTCTTAAACTTAGTAACGAAGATATTGAAATAATTACAAAAGTAGAAGTTGATTTTAAAAAAGGAGAAACTGTTTGTAAACAAGGCACTTTTGCTTCGTTTATAATGTTAATAAAGTCGGGAATGGTAAAATCTTTTATTGAAAACTCTCACTATAAAAGTCATATTTTTAAATTTACTGGTGCTTTTAATATAATTGGCTTATCAACTTTGTATGGCGATTCTTATTATCATTTTTCGTGCAAGGCGCTAGTGCCTTCTAAGTTTTATTTGGTCGAAAGAAGTGAGTTTGATAAAATAGTTAGGAAAAATCCTGATTTTGCAATTGAAATCATGAAAATCTATTCAAAGTCTTTGCAAACTGTTTACGATAAGCTTGGAAGTATTGCAAATAAACAGTCTATTGGCAAAGTATGTGACTCGCTTTTGTATTTGGCAGAAAATGTTTTTAAATCAAATATAATTGACACAAGTGTTACACGCAAAGATATTGCAGAGTTTTCGGGTTTGGCAACCGAAAATTTAGTGAGAATTTTATCAGAATTGAAAAAAGATAATATTATTGCAATTAATAATAGAGTAATAGAAATATTAAATTTTGAAACTTTAAAAATGTTGAGTAATATTGGCTAAAGTTTTAATCAAAGGCAAAATGAAAATAATAAAGCTCAAACATAGTGAAATAGATTTTGAAAAGTATGATAAAACTTTACTAGAATGTAAGTGGGCTAGGGTTTATGCAATGTCTTGGTATTTAGATATTGTGTCGCCAAATTGGGAGTTATTATGCGATGAAGATTATAATATTGTAATGCCACTTCCAAAAAAGAAAAAATTTGGCATTCCTTATTTAATTCAACCAATGTTTTGTCAGCAATTAGGTGTTTTCGCAAAAAGTGAAATTGAAAAAAATCAAATTGAAAATTTTTATAAAAAGCTTGGTTATTATTTTGTAATAATTCATGGAAATAGTTTTGATTCAATGATTTTTAGCGAAGACAAACTAAAGCCAAATTATTTTATTAGTTCTAAAAATTTTGAAGAGCAACAAAAATTATTTTCAAAAAATACAATTAGAAATTTGAAAAAAGCTGATAGTTTTAATCATAAAATTATAACAATAGAAATTCAAGAATATTTTAATTTTTTAACAAAAGAAGCTAGCAATATTTATAATGAAAAATTGCAAAACGCATTGAGAAAAATTGTTAAAAAGTCTTTGGACTTAGGTTATGGAAAATTGCTTGCTACAACAGTTGAAAATGAAGTTAGCTCAGTTGTTTTTATTCTTGATTTTAATAATAGAATATACTATCTTGCACCAGCATCGTCTCAAAAAGGAAAAGAAGCAAGGTCTATGATGTTTATAATCAATGATTTAATAAAAACTTCTATAGAACAAGGAAAAATATTTGATTTTGAAGGTTCTTCTCTAGAGGGAGTTGAAAGATTTTACAAAAGTTTTGGTGCTAGTTGCGAATATTACGGTATTTTCAAGAAAATTTTATAAATATTCATATTCTTGATTTCTTAATTGTGGAATAAAACCTGCTTCTATAATTGTTTCTTCCATTTCTTTAACACCGAGTTTAAAATTTTTGCCAGCTTGGGAAACCACATTTTCTTCTATCATTATACTGCTCATATCGTTTGCTCCTCCGTGTAGGGCTAGTTTTGCAATTTCTTTACCTCTAGTTAGCCACGAAACTTGAATATTGGGAATATTTATCAATATTATTCTGCTCAAAGCCAACATTTTTAGAAATTCTGTAGAGTTAACAGTTTTAATATCAGGATATTTTTTTAGCAATCTTGTATTTTTGCCAGCAAGAGACCAAGAGGTAAATGAAATAAATCCTTTTGAATTTTCGGGTTTTATTTTTTGAATATCTCTAAGTTTTAAAAAATGTTCAATTCTTTCTTCTATAGTTTCTAAATGTCCGTACATCATTGTAGCAGAAGTTGTTAAGCCTAGTTGATGAGCTTCGTGCATAATATTTAGCCATTGTTCGGAGCAAACTTTTGCAGGCGAAACCAATTTGCGAACTCTATCCGACAAAATTTCTGCACCTCCACCTGGCAAGCTATCTAAACCTGCATTTATAAGAATTTGCAAGCATCGTTTTGTGCTTATTCCTTCTTGTTTTGCAAGAAAAGCAATCTCAGGTGGACCTAAAGCATGAAGTTTTAAATCTGGATAATATTTTTTTAATTTTTTAAATAAAGTTTCGTAATATTCCAAGTCAAGTGCGGGATTCATTCCTCCTTGCAATAAAATTTGATTTCCTCCCAAAGATTTTAAGTGTTCAATTTTTTCAATATATTCTTCAATGCTTAAAACATATGCTTGCTCAGAATTTTTATTTCTACAAAAATTACAAAACAAACAATTTGAAACACAAACATTTGTGAGATTGATATTTCTATCAATTATATAACTTACAATATTATTTGGGTGAATTTTTTGACGAATTTGGTTAGCAGCAAATAGCAACTGACTTAAACTTGCATGTTGATACAATAATAAACATTCATTAAACGTTAAAAATTCAAGGTTGTTAGCTTTTTCTAATATTGAGTTAATTTTTTGGTTGTCAGGCATTTTTATTTAAAAACATTACTAATTTTTTTAAGTTTTTGAATGTTTAGGATTTTAATTTTTCTGCCTTGTAAGTCAACAAGTCCTTCGGTTCTAAATTCAGACAACAATCTAATAACAGATTCGGTAGCAGTACCTATAATATTAGCAAGTTCTTCGCGTGTTAAAGTAATGTTTATTATTCCTTCTTTGTCAGTACCAAAATCGTCTTGAAGTTTTAGTAATATTTCTGCAAGTCTTTCTCTTACAGATTTTTGAGCAATGTCAGTAAGATAGTTGTTTGCTTCGTCAAGTTCTGCACATGCAATTTGTAAAAGTTCAATTCCTAGTTCGCTATTTTCTTTTAGTAAACCATAAAGTTCTTGAGTATTTATATAGCAAACAGCAGAATCTTCAATAGCTTTTACGCTTGTGCAAGCAGGTTCTCCATTTATAACCGAGCGATAACCAATGATGTCTCCTCTTTTAGCAAATTTTACTATCTGCTCTTTTCCTTCACAACCAGTTTTATAAACTTTTAAAATTCCGTCATTGATGCAATATACACCTGTTATGCGACTACCTTCTTTGTAAAGTGTTTTTCCTTTTTTAATTTGAGAACATACTTTGTTTTTTGTTAAATAGTCTAGTTGGTCAACAGTTAACTTTTTAAAAACTGTAGAAAAAACAAGATTACAATCTTTGCAATTTGGTTCTTCAAAATATCTGCTCATATTGTCAAAATTTTATGCAAAATTATAAAAATATGATTAAAATCACAAATCAATAATACAGTTAAAAGTTTATAAAGTTTTAAAGTTCGTAAAGTCGAATCAAGCTTGCTTGAGCTATGCCGAGAGACGACAGAAAATGTAGCGAAGCTAAATTATTCAATTATCAATTTAAAAGTTCCGCTTCCCTTTTCAGTATTAAGTCTAAGCATATACATTCCATATTTAAGCGATGATACATTCACAATGCTTTCAGTATTAGCTACTTCTGTTTTATTTATCAGCAATCTGCCAAGTGCATCATAAAGTTCGTAGCTAATAATTTCGCTATCGCTAACAATGTTTAATACATCTTTTGCGGGATTTGGAAATATTTCAGCAGAGAAAAGAGATGTTTTTATTTCTTCAACATTAGTTATTGTAACTTCTACAAAAATAATATCAGCTTTGCAAATATAATCTTCAGCTATAGTGCTGTAATAACCTATTTGTACTCCAAGAGAGTGAACTCCTTCCGTAAGTTCAGCTGTTGTCCATGAATTTAAATTATAAGTATTATCGCTTCCAATTTCAATTTCATAGTCATAAAACCAATAGTATGGTTCATCACTAGCCCATTCACTTTGTGGTGGATTAGTCCAGCTAAGAGTTACGGTATTGTCTGAGTTTACTGTAGCACTCAAATTATTTATAGGTGGACAAGTAGGATTACCGTAAATAGTTACTGTTGTATATGCTTGGTTATAACAAATTTCTGCATTTGTATTATCTAAATAATGTATAACAACAGCTAAATTATGAGTGCCTTCCGAAAGTACTGGTGTTGTCCACGAAGTTAGGTTGTCGTTATTGCTAGAACCTACGTTAATATTACCAATGTAAAATTTAAAAGTAAGATTTCCATCACAACCAGTTGGCAATTCTTCTGGATTTGTCCAGCTTAATTTTGCAGTATTATCTTCGTTTATTATTGCACTAAGATTATTTACAGGCGGGCAGTCAAAGCCTCCGTCAATTGTTGCTGTTGTGCTTGCCTCTGCTGAGCAAAGAAGATTGCTAGCATTATCATAATAAAATATAACAACTTTTAGTGTATAGACTCCATTTGGAAGTATATTGGTTGTCCATGAAGTTAAATCGTTTGCATCACTATAACCTATTTGAGTAGAGCCGTTGTAAATTTTAAAAGCAAGATCTTCGGTGCAAGCGTTGGGCCAATCTGTTGATGGTGGAATATTCCAACTTAAATTTACAGAGTTGTATGAGCTTATTGTTGCACTTAGGTTATTTACAGCATGACAAGTGCTTAGGTCTTCTACTATAACGCTTTTACAAACAGATTGAGGAGTACAGTTTGAGTAAACCGCTTTTATACAATAATTATGTGTGCCGAAATCTAGGTTTAAGTCAGTATAAGTAGTATCTGTAAGTCCGCTTGCAATTTCAACTTCGTCTCTAGTAATAGTATAACTGCGCTCTTCTGTAATTATAGGAGCATTCCAAATTAAATTCACATTATTGTTGTTTACTGTTGCATTAAGATTAGTAACAGGTAAGCAATAAATTTCTTCTACTGTAATATTTGTGCAAACTGTCTCGGATGTACAGCTTGAGTAAACAGCTTGTATGCAATAATTATATGTTTCATAATCTAAGTCCGAATCTGTATAAGTAAGTCCTGTAAGTCCGCTTGCAATTTCAACTCCATTTCTAGCAATAGTGTAGGTATGAAGTTCTGTAGTAGGGATGATAGCCCCAAATATACTTATATCGTCAATATTTAAACCACTTTGGTCGATACTATTATAATGTCGGAAAGCAATATATTTAGTTCCTGAAGGTAAAGAAATGCTTCTTTTATACCAATTCTCCGAATTTGTCATTGTCTCTTCAAAAATGCTTGTAAAATCATTAATGTTATTTCCTGTTGTTGAAACCATTACGGCATAATGTTCATAAGGGTTGTATGCCCCTACACTAACCCAAAATTGCAATTTAGTTACGTTGTTTAATAATGGTGTAATTAAATAGTTGTCGGGGTAAAGAGAATAGCCTTCATTTGAGTTGTATGATAAAGAACTTACGCAATTATTACTATTATGTCCTGTAGTTGTATTTAATTCCCAATTAAGCCCATCGCCATTTGCATCAATCACAGTCCAATTTGATGGCATTCCAGATTCAAAATCTTCGCTTAATATAATTTCAGGCAAAGTATTAGGAGTGTTCCAAGTTAAAATTACGTTATTGTCGTTTGTTGTTGCACTAAGGTTAGTAATAGGTGCACAAGTTACTGTAGCGTTTGTACAAACTTTTTCAGAGCTACAACTTGGGTAAACTGCTTTTACGCAATAATCATGCACACCAGTTGCTACGCCAACATCTGTGTAAGTAGTTGCTGTAATTTCGCTTGCTACTACCATATTATTTCTAGTAATAGTGTATGTGTGTGGGTTTGTAATAGGAGCATTGTTACCATATATTACTATGTTGTCAATACTCAAGCTCCATTGATTTAAACTGTTGAAATGTCGGAAAGCAATATATTTTGTTCCTGGAGGCAAATCAACTTGTTTTTCATGCCAAGTTGCGAGAGTTTTTACTGTTTCTTCAAAAACTATTGTAAAATCGCTAGCATTATTTCCTGTTGTTGAAGCCATGATTGCATAGTGCTCTTGATAAGGTATAGGTGTACGAACAGAATATCTCACTTTAGTTACGTATTCTTCTAATTCTGGTGTAATTAAATAGTTGTTGGTGTTTAGATAATTGGGTGAAGACGATAGAGAAGTTACACAATTATTACTATTTTCTCCTCCAGAAGTGTTTAAGTCCCAATTATGTCCATTTCCGTCTGCATCAAGTAATGTCCAATTTGAAGGTATTCCACTTTCAAAACCTTCGCTAAATATTATTACAGGCGTTTCTGGAGTTTCCCAAGTTAAACTTACATTATTACCATTTACTGTTGCACTAAGCTCAGCAATAGGTAGGCAACTTTCTTCTCCAACAACTACATTTACATAAATAATTTCTGCTTTGCAAATCCAAGAACTAGAACTGAAATAGCCTGTCTCTACACCAAGAGAATGATTTCCTATCGTAAGTTCAGGAGTTGTCCATGATGTTAATCCGTCAGAATAATTATAACCTATTGAAGTAGTTCCGTCATAAAAAAAATAGTCTATATCTGTGCTGGGCCATTCGCTTTGTGGTGGATTAGTCCAGCTAAGAGTTACTGTATTGTTTGGATTTGATGTTGCAGTGAGGTTGGTGATTGGTGGACAAGATTCTACTCCAACTGTTACTGATACATATACTGTATCAGTTTTGCAAACCCAACCAGCTTCGAAATAACCTACGCGTACTCCAAGATTGTGAGTTCCTAGTGAAAGCTCAGAACTTGTCCAAGATGTTTTTGGGCTACCACTTAAATCAGAACTTAAATCAGAACTTCCATCAAAAAACCAATAGTTTATATCTGTGCTGGGCCAAATACTTGGGTCTGGATTATCCCAATTAAGAGTTACAGTATTATCTGTGTTTACTGTTGCCGTAAGGTTGGTTATAGCTGGGCAAGTTGCCTCATTTTCAATTTTTACATCTACAAAGACAGTTTCGGCATAACATACATTTTGATTACCATTTTTCCAATAAGAAATTGTAACTCCAAGCGAATGAGTTCCTACTTCTAATACATTCGTTATCCAAGAAGTTAAATCATTGTTATCGTCATACCCGATCTCTGTTGATCCATTGTAAAATTCAAAATATATGTCCCCATCACATTCGCTGGGCCAAGTGCTTGTTGGTGGGGTTGTCCAGTTAAGTGTTACTGTATTGTTTGGATTTACTGTTGCTGTGAGATTGGTAATAGGTGGACAAGCAGAGTTACCGCTGAAAATAGTTATGTCATCTAATGCTAAATAGTCTTGATCGGTACTGTTGTAATGACGAAAAGCAACATACTTTGTTCCTGCAGGAAGATTTATATTGCGTTCTATCCAATCATTTGTGGCAGTAGCTGTTTCTTCGAATATAATTTGAAAATTTGTAAGTGCATTACCTGTTGTTGAAGCCATTACAGCATAATGTTTGTAAGGGTAGTTTACATTTACTTTAAAGTAGTATTTAATATTTGTTGCACCTTCTACTAATGGTGTAATTAAATAATTGTTTGGGTTAAGTGGATTAGTATTCCAAGATCTAGACATAATATAATAATAACCACTATGACTAGTTGAACTAGTGGTAACACTCCAATTTTGTCCATCGCCATCTGCATCAACAACTGTCCAGCCTGTAGGCAATGAACCACCTTCAAATCCTTCTTCTAATATTATTGTTTGTGCTAATGTGATGTTGGAATATGCTATTAATAAGCATAATGGGAAAAACAATTTTGTAAAAACTTTGCTCATATTTATTTAATTATTTGAAGCAAAAATAATAATTAAAAATAACATACATGCAAAAATTGTGTCAAAAATAATTTTTTAAAGAAGTTTTATTTTATTATGGCTTACTGTTCAAAATTTGTAAATAAGCATTTTTAAAATTTTTGTTCTTAGGAGAAGCGTAAATAATATTGTTTTCTTTAGTCGTGTCAAATAGTTCAGGATTTAATAAATATATTGGCAATAAATCGTCCCAAAATTTGTAAAATTTAGCTTTAATCTTTTCTTGTACTCCTAGATTCTGATGTGATACAAAAATGAAATCAGAATATGGGTTTTTAATTTTTGAAATTTTATTTAAAAATTTTGTTGTAAATAAATTTTGCTTAGTTGAAGGGGTGGTAAAAAATACTTTATCCACAGTTTTACATTCTGTAACAAATTTTGCTGCTTCCAAATCTGAATTTACGTTGTATCCTGTGTTAGGCGAACCTTGATACCACAAAATTTGTTTAATATTAGAATGTGTGTTTTCATTTTTCAATACTTCTGAAATATTTGTAAGCGGACCAAAGCAAATTAAATAAATATCTGCTTTTTGGTTGTGAATTTCTTTTGTAATTAGTTCGACTGCTGAAGGTTTTTCAGGGATTTCTATACCTTGTTCATCTCCCCAATTTACTGATAAGCAAAGTTTATTGCAAAATTTATTGTATTTATTCAATTTTTTTCCGTAAGCAACAGGTATTTCTTGATGTCCAAAATGTTTTAGCATAGCTTTTATTTTTTTATATCCCTGTTCTGGACTTAAAAGCCCATCGCTTGTGCTAATTGCTATAACATCAAAATCATTGGAAGCAAAAATAAGGCAAATCGCTCTTAAATCATCGGGAGCGCAATCTGTATCAATAATTACACGAAAACGAGATTCAGCTTGTTGTGCAAAAATATTTGAACAAACTAATATAAAAACTATAAACACTAATTTTACTCGTCTCATATTCACAAACTCTTAATTTATTGTCATACTAAAAACTCTTCAACTATCAACTTTTAACTTTTAACTTTTAACTGAATTCTTCATTCTTAATTATCAATTCTTAATTATCTTCATACTAAACACTCAACACTAAAAACTCTTCAAATCCCAAATCCTAAATTCTTTCAACTTTTAACACTTCAACTACGTTCAGTGCATCGCTTTTAACTTTTAACTGAAGTAATTCTTCATTCTTAATTCTTAATTCTTCTCATTTACAAACCTCACTAATCTCAATAGGAATATTACTACACAAATCTATAGGATTTTCAGCAACAAGAATATCGTTTTCCAATCTAATCCCAAAGCCTTCTTCAGCAATGTAAATTCCTGGCTCGCAACTTAAAACCATACCTGGCAAAAGAACAGTGTCTTTTACTCCCACATCATGCACATCAAGTCCTATAAAGTGCGAAACTCCGTGCATATAATATTTTTTAAGAGCAGGAGAGTCTTCATTTTGATTTTTGATGTCGGCTTCGCTTAATAATCCTAAGCTTACAAGTTCTTCTTGTATTAAAAGTTCACATTCTTTATTTAGTTTTCTAATTGTTTGACCTGGCACATATTTTGTCTTCATTTCTTTCAAAACTTTTAAAACCGAAGCATAGACTTGTTTTTGCCTATTTGTGAATTTCCCAGATATAGGAATTGTTCTCGACAAATCAGCAGCATAATAATTATACTCAGCTCCAAAATCCATAAGTAGTAAATCGCCGTTTTTGCATAATTCTCGATTTGTTTCGTAATGCAAAACACAATTATTCTTTCCAGCTGCAATTATTGGTGAATAAGCATGTGATTCTACTCCATTTTTAATGAAATGATGACTTATTTCTGCTTCAACTTCATATTCATAAACTCCGGGGACAATAAAATCTAAAACTTTTTTGAATGCTTCGCCAGTAATATCAATAGCTTTCTGAATGATAGCAATTTCTTCTTTTTGTTTTTGCAACCTTAATTGCATTGATAAAGAGTCTAAATCTTTAAACTGAATTTTGTCATTTTCCACACCTTCTTTCCATTCAGAAATAATTTTGTTTTTATAATCAAATCCTCTTGTGTTCGACGACATCGAATAATATACTAAAGTGTCGTTGTTTAAATTTTCTTTAAAATATTTTTCAAATTCATTCAAATAAAACACATTTTTAATTCCTGAAATTTCTTTGGCTTCGTCAATAGAGTATTTATGTCCAGTCCAGATAAGCATTTTTTCGTTGGGTTCAATAATAAAAGCATATTCATCTGTCGAATTGTTAATTTTACATAATAAAATCACAGTTTTTTCTTGTTTCAAACCACTAAAATAAAACAAATCGCTGTTTTGACGATATTTATACAATGCGTCTCCATTCCTTACAAACTGTTCGGCAGGAAAAAGAATTGCCATTGAATTGTTTGGTAAAAGCGAAAAGAGATTTTTTCTGTTTCTGATAAAAAAATCTTTGTTAAGTGAAAATTCCATTTTTAAAAAAGTTTAAAGAACTAAATATATGAATGCAAATTTACATATTCTTATGCAAATTATTAAATTTTAAGTAAATGTTAATAAACTTTTTCAAATAAATTTATTTTTCCCGATTATGATTTTTATATTTGTACCTTGTAGAATACTAAAATGTTAAAATAATGAAAAAAATAGAGATTGGAGATAAAGCTCCTGATTTTAAGGGACTTAATCAAGATGGGAAAGAAGTTAAATTATCTGACTTTTTGGGCAAAAACTTAATTTTATATTTTTATCCAAAAGATTCTACTCCAGGTTGTACTGCTGAGGCATGCGATTTACGAGATAATTACCAAATGTGGCAAAGTAAGTCTTACGAAATTTTAGGAGTAAGTCCTGATAGTCAAAAATCTCATCAAAAATTTATCGAAAAATATAATTTACCATTTGATTTAATAAGCGATACAGAAAAAGAAATTTTAATTGCTTATAATGCTTGGGGCGAAAAATCTATGTATGGAAAAAAATACATGGGTGTTTTACGAAAAACTTATGTAATTAATTCAAAGGGAATTATAGAAAACATTTTTGAAAAAGTAAAAACAAAAGAACATTCAAATCAAATTCTTAACGAAATCAAATAAAATTTAAAAATATGGCAAATACACCAGAAGATATTAGAAACGAAAAACTCAAAGCCGTAAAATTGGCTATGGGAAAAATCGAAAAAGATTATGGCAAAGGCTCTATAATGATGCTTGGTTCACAACCAGTAGAAGAAATTCCAGTTATTAAATCAGGCTCTATAGCATTAGATATTGCTTTGGGAGTTGGCGGTTACCCTCGCGGTAGAGTGGTCGAAATTTACGGACCCGAAGCCTCTGGTAAAACCACATTGGCTATTCATGCTATAGCAGAAGCTCAAAAAGCTGGCGGAATAGCTGCATTTATTGACGCAGAACATGCTTTTGATAGAGCTTATTCCGAAAAACTTGGAGTTGATGTAGAAAATTTAATAATTTCTCAACCCGACAATGGAGAACAAGCTTTAGAAATAGCAGATAATCTTATTCGTTCAGGTGCTATCGACATTATAGTAATTGACTCAGTTGCAGCTCTTACTCCACGTGCCGAAATAGAAGGCGAAATGGGCGATTCTAAAATGGGTTTGCAAGCAAGACTTATGTCGCAAGCATTACGTAAATTAACAGCAAGCATTAACAAAACAAATACATGTTGTATTTTTATAAATCAACTTCGCGAAAAAATTGGAATTTTATTCGGAAATCCAGAAACTACAACAGGAGGTAATGCTCTTAAATTTTACTCATCAATTCGTATAGATATACGCAGATCGGGGCAACTTAAAGATAGTGACGATGTTACTGGAAGCAGAACAAAAGTGAAAGTTGTGAAAAATAAAGTAGCTCCACCATTTAAGAAAGCCGAATTCGATATTATTTATGGCAAAGGAATTAGCAGAGTAGGCGAAATTATTGACCTTGGAGTTGATTTAGAAATTATTAAAAAAAGCGGTTCTTGGTTTAGCTATGGAGAAACTAAACTAGGACAAGGAAGAGATAGCGTTAAAACTATTTTAGAAGACAATCCAGAATTAATGGAAGAAATCGAAAATAAAATTATTGAAAAACTAAAGTAGAATGCTAAAATATTTTTTTATTTTAATTGTATCACTTTTATTCTTGTCTTCGTGCAATAATCGAAGTGCTAAAAATAGCGATGATATTTTAAACGATACAACATTAAATTTAGAACAATTAGATCAACTTATTCGTAAAAATCCAGATAATGCTGAGCTTTACTTAAAAAGAGCAGATTTTTATTTGACAAAAGAAAAAAATATTGATAAAGCAATTTTAGATATGGAATCTGCTTTGCGAGCAGATACAACAATGCAAGACGCTTATATAAAACTTGCAGAAATGTATTTGGCGGTTGCAAATTCAGAAATGTCTAAAAAAGTTTTAGAACGTTGCTTAACTCGATATCCATTTAATGTTAAAGCAAGAATAGATTTAGCAAAAATTTACTTTTATGTTCAGATGTATCAAGAAGCAATGTCTGAAATTTTAAAAATAGAAGTAAATAATTTGCAAAATACAGACTCTTACTTTGTTAAAGCACTTATTTTGAACGAAACCTTTGCTTATAAAGATGCTATAGAAGCTTTGAAAAAATCTATAGACTACGATAATAACAATTGGGAAGCATACAATTTGATAGGAAAGATTTATGCCGAACAAGATGATAAATTAGCTTTAGATTATTATAAAACTGCAACAAGATTATTCCCCGAAAATGATGAAATTCAATTTAATGCAGCTTGGGTTCATCAACAATTTGGAGAAATTCAAAATGCCTTGGAGTTTTATGATAAGGCAATAAGTATAGATAGCTTGTATTACGAAGCATATTATAATGCTGGATATATTTATGCAAGTGATTTAAAAGATTATTTTAAAGCCATAGATTATTTTTCAAAAGCAATTGAATGTGATTCTCTATCTCATAAAGCTTGGTACAATAGAGGTTATTCTTATGAACAACTAAATAAATTGCAACAAGCTGAAAATGATTATAGAAAGGCTTTAACAATATTTCCAAATTACGACCCAGCAGTTGAAGGACTTAATATTGTGATAGATAAACAAATGAAATAAATTTAAATTAATAAAACTTTATATTATGAAAACACTGAACTTAATTTTGATTTCGTTAATAATTTTTATGGTTTCTTGTACTGGCAAGAAAAAAGATGGAACACAAATAGACAATGATTTTGTTCCTAACGTAGAACTTACTCAAGATGAAATTGATAAAGGAATTTTAACTCCAGAAATTTTGTGGAAATTTGGAAGAATTAGCGACCCTCAATTAAGTCCAGATAAAAAAACAATAGTGTATAATATTACTCATTATGATGTTGAAAAAAATAGAGGTTTTACTTATATCTATACAATACCTGCCGAAGGTGGCGAAGTAAAACGTTTGACAGGTGGAGAAAATGCCTTTTTTAATCCAAGATGGAGCAAAAATGGAAGTAAAATAATATATCTATCAACCGAAACTGAAAATGTTCAGCTTTGGACAATGAATGTTGACGGAAGCGATAAAACTCAAATTTCGGAATTAGATAAAAGTATAAATTCATTTAAAATTTCACCTAACGGCGATAAAATATTGTTTATGGCAGATGTGAAATTAGAAAATAATCCTCAAGATATTTATCCTGATTTGCCAAACACAAATGTAATTATGGCAGAAGATTTAATGTATAGACATTGGAATGCATGGACTGACGATTCTTATTCTCATATTTTTGTTGCTGATTTTGACGAAAAATCGCTTCAAAATATTTACGATATTATGAAAGATGAAAAATTTGATGCACCAATGAGTCCATACTTTGATGATTCTGAAATAACTTGGAGTACAGACGGCAAAAAAATAGCATATACTTGTAAAAAAATGTCGGGAAAAGATTATGCTGTAAGTACAGATTCAGATATTTATCTTTATGATTTGGAAACAAAATCAACAACAAATTTAACCGAAGGTATGTTGGGTTATGATAAATATCCTGTGTTTTCTCCAGATTCAAAATATTTAGCTTGGACAAGTATGGAAACTCCTGGTTATGAGGCTGATAAAGAAAGATTGTTTATAATGAATTTAGAAACCAAAGAAAAAGAATATTTAACCGAGCATTTTGATTATGGTGCAAGCAATGTAGTTTGGCCCCAAGTAGAAGGAAATTATGATAATTTGTATTTTATTTCTTGTTTCCAAGCTACTCATCAAATTTTTAAAATTAATTATAAAACTCGCGAAGTCGTTCAAATTACCGAAGGCGACCATGATATTACATCTATAAAGTGGAATGGAAATGGATTTGTAGCCGAAAAAATGTCGATAAAATCAGCTACTGAAATTTTTACATTCGACCAATATGGTAAAGAAACTCAAATCACTTTCACAAATAAACATATTTATGACAATATTGCTGTTAGCGACTATAAAGAAGTTTGGGTTCCAACAACAGATGGCAAAGAAATGTTAACATGGGTAATTTTACCGCCTAATTTTGATGAAACAAAAGAATATCCTGCTATTTTATTTTGCTTAGGTGGACCACAATCGGCTATGTCGCAGTTTTTCTCATACAGATGGAATTTCCAAATTATGGCTGCCAATGGATATGTGGTTATTGCACCTAATAGAAGAGGAGTAATAGGTTTCGGTAGCGAATGGTGTAAACAAATTTCTGGCGATTACGGTGGACAAAATATGAAAGATTATATGTCGGCTGTAAATTATGTGAAAAAAGAAACTTATGTTGATGAAGATAGAATAGGAGCAGTAGGAGCAAGTTATGGCGGTTTTTCTGTATTTTGGCTCGCAGGACATAACCAAGATAAAACTTTTAAAGCCTTTATTTCTCATTGTGGAATGTATAATTTAGAATCTCAATATGCAGCAACTGAAGAAATGTTCTTTGTGAATTATGACCTTGGTGGAGCTTATTGGGAAAAAGATAATAAAAAGGCTCAAAGTTCTTACGCAAACTCGCCTCATAAATTTGTTCAAAATTGGAATACTCCTATTTTAATAATTGCAGGTGGATACGACTTTAGAATTCCTTATACAGAAAGTTTGCAAGCATTTAATGCAGCACAACTTAATGGTGTTGAATCAAAACTCTTGATTTTCCCTGAAGAAACTCATTTTGTGTTAAAACCTCAAAATAGTATTTTGTGGCAAAGAGAATTTAAAGCTTGGTTAGATAAATATTTGTAGAATATTTTATCTAAAAATTTGTAATCTATCTGAATCTAACTTTATAAAAATAAATAAAAGTATTGTAAAAGCCCAAAGCGAAGAACCACCATAACTAAAAAATGGTAAAGGTATTCCAATTACTGGGGCTAAACCAATTGTCATTCCAATGTTTATGGCAACATGGAAAAATAAAATTGAGACTACTCCATAGCCATAAATTCTACTAAAAACTGACCTCTGTCGTTCGGCTAGAAAAATTAATCTTAAAATTAAAAAGCAAAATAAAAACAAAACCAAACTAGAACCTAAAAAGCCCCATTCTTCGCCTATAGTACAAAAAATAAAGTCAGTGCTTTGTTCTGGCACAAAATTATATTTTGTTTGAGTTCCTTTTAAAAAGCCTTTGCCTGTCAAACCACCAGAACCTATTGCAATTTTTGATTGGTTTACATTATATCCAGCACCTAAAGGGTCAGAGCTTATGCCTAATAAATCATTAATTCTATTTTGTTGATGAGGCTGTAAAACATTGTTGAAAACAAAATCAACTGATAAAACAAAAATTGTAATGCCAATTATGGTGGTAAGAAATAAAAGTATAGTCTTATTTTTTTTAATTATAAATAAAACTAACATTAACAATGCAATAGCTGCTGTGTTTATCAATACTAGAGTTAAAGTTTTGTCAACAAAAATATTTGTGTATTTGTGTAAAATGTATGATGCGATTGCAAGTGCAAGAGAAGTGTAAAAAACTATTTGCTTTTGATTAGAATGTTTGTTTAGTATTGTGAAACCAATAATGTTTAAGACTAAACTTATTATTAATAAAATTTCAAGATCTATTACTAAAGCTAAAATAAAAAATACAACTAATGCAAACGAGGTAATAAAAATAACTTTATTCATTCCTTGACGGAATAATACAAAAATAAATGAGAAAAACATTAAAGCAGAACCAGTATCGTTTTGCAGAAAAATAAGAATAATAGGTAAAGCAAAAATAATAGCAGTTCTAATTATATCGCTCAATTTATTGAAACTAAAATTTTCATCACTAAGTAGTCGGGCGAGGGCTAAGCATACAGTAATTTTAGTGAACTCAACAGGTTGAATTCTAAAATTGCCTATTTGGAACCAAGATTTTGACGCATTAACTTCTATTCCAAAAAACAAAACACTTAGTAAAAGTAAAATTCCTACTGCATATAAAACATAGGCGAATGATGAGTAAAATTTACTGTCAATTATTAAAGTAAAAATGGCAATAATGATAGCTGCACCAATCCAAATAAGTTGTTTTCCGTATTTTTGAGAAATATCAAAAATGCTTACATGAGATTCGTTGTAAGTTGCAGAGTAAATATTTATCCATCCTAAAAATACTAGAATAAGGTATATTGCAACAGTAATCCAGTCTATATTAACTAAAATATTTCCTCTTCTACTTCTATTCATTACTTAAAATTTCTGTTTCAATAATTCTTTTTTCAAAAATACTATCGTTTACATATCCTCTGATATGTTTTTCTATCATTAGTCTTGCTATTGGAGCTGCCCAAGTTCCTCCAAATCCAGCATTTTCGACATATACTGCCAGAGCAATTTGGGGCTGGTCTTTTGGAGCAAAGGCTATAAATACTGAATGGTCTTTTCCTCTGTTCTGCACAGTTCCTGTTTTGCCACAAACCCTAATATCACTTAATCTTGCGTAGAAGCCTGTGCCATATTCCTCATTTACAACATAATCCATTCCTTTTACTGCTTCTTCAAAATATTCTTTAGCAAATGGAGTAAATATTTTTTTTGTATTTTCTCCAACATAATCTTCATTGTCTATTTTTTTCAAGATATGCGGATTGTGATAAAAGCCTCTGTTTGCTAGTATTGCACAAAAATTTGCCATTTGTAAAGGCGAAACCAATACTTCTCCTTGACCTATACTTAGAGAATAAATAGTAGAAAAAGCCCATCTATGTTTTCCATACCATTTGTCGTAAAAATCAGAATCTGGAATTAAGCCTTTGTTTACTCCGGGCAAACCAATATCTAATGCCTGATTAAAACCTAAGGTCATAATTTTTTCTTTCCATAAATTTAAGCCTATTCGCGAATCTTTGAAAATGCTTTTTTCAAATCCTCTTTGTATAGTATTTTTAAAAACAAAATAAAAATATGGATTACAAGAATATTGAATTCCTCTAGCAACGCTATTAGCTGGAGGATGTCCGTGACAAGCAACTTTTGAAACATCACATGGGAAATATGAATTAGTTTTAATTACACCTTCTTGTAGAGCAACGAGAGCAATAGCAATTTTAAAAATAGAACCAGGTGGATAAGTTGAAGAAACTGCTCTATTTATCAATGGTTTTGCAGGAGAGTTTAAAAGACTGTCATAATTATGTCCTCTTGCTCGTCCTACAAGCAATTGGGGGTCGTAGCTTGGACTGGAAACTAAAGCTAAAATTTCGCCACTTTTGGGTTCTATAGCAACAATACTTCCTACTTTATTTTTCATCAAAAGTTCGCCATAGCGTTGCAATTCAATGTCGATAGTTAAATGTATGTCTTTACCGGGAGTAGCAGGAATATCATATTTTCCATCATAATACGAACCTTGAATATTTCCTCTAACGTCAACCAAAAATATTTCAACTCCTTTTTTTCCTCTGAGCAATTCTTCGTAAGATTTTTCAACTCCACTTTTTCCAATATAATCACCACCACTATAGTAATTGTCATTTTCAAGAGTTTTTGCATCTATTTCGCCAATATCTCCAAGTATGTGAGCAGCAATGCCTTCGTTATATTTTCTCAAACTACGCGCTTGAACAAAAAATCCAGGATATTTATACAAATGCTCTTGTAATACTGCATATTGCGAAGAATTAATCTGTTTATGAAAAATTGAAGGACGATACATTGAATATTTTCTACATTTTTCTAATTTTTCATAAAACTCTTCAATGCTAATATTAATGTCATGGCATAAACTCAAAGTGTCAAATTCATCTAAATTGCGAGGAACTAACATTAAGTCGTATGCAGCCTCGTTACAAACCAATAAAACAGAATTTCTATCATAAATTAAACCGCGTCCTGGATAAACGGTAACATGTCTTTGGGAATTGTTGTCTGAAGATTGTTTTAGAGTTTCGTCAAAAATTTGAAGGTAAAATAGTTTTATAAAAATAGTAATAAAAACTATTAAAATTATTGCACCAATAATATATTTCCTATTACTCCAATTGCTCATGTCAATCTTTCATTATTAATAAATGCCCCATAATAATAAATAATAATGATGCAAAGCAACTTAAAATTATTTTTAAAATTGTATAACCGAAATTAGCAAAACTCCAAGTATCAACAATAAATAAAAAAGTATGATGTAATAAAATTAAACTAATAGCATATTTGAAAAACCATTTGAAACCATAATTTATAATTCCTAGATTTTTATTAACTTCATAAGAATCGTGGGGAGCATAAATTCTTAAAACTAAAGGTCTGAAGTAGGTCATAAATACTGTTGCAGCTGCGTGAATGCCGGGTGTGGAATTGAAAATGTCAACAGTGAATCCAAGTGCAAATCCAAGTAGTAAAACTAAGTGTTTGTTTAGAGTTATTGGTAATAATAAGATGGGTAAAATGTAAATATAAACATTGGCATATCCCCAAAAATATGCTTTGTCAAATATTAAAACTTGAAAAATAAGAGGTATGATAAATAATAATATGTATCTTAAATTATTTTTCATTTTCTTTGTTTTTACTTTCTAAAGTGTTAAATTCATCAATAAAACTGTTTTTTAAAAAATAAACATGATTTAAATTATGAAAATCAGTGAACAAGCTAACAGTTATTGAATAGAATTTATCAGATTCGTTTATTGTAAAGTCTTTAACAATTCCAACAGGTATTCCTTCTGGAAATATTAAAGAAAAACCTGTGGTAATAACTTTGTCGCCTTTATTTAATGATATATACGAAGGGATTTCGGTTAAAATTGCTTCTGAGGGAGAGTTGCCGTCCCAAGTTAAAGAACCAAAATAGTTGTTTTTTTCTAATTTTACACTCAAAGCCGATTTTTTATTAATGATTGGCATAACAGTAGAAAAATTCTCGCTTACACTAACAACAGTTCCAACAACTCCGTTAGGACCAATTACTGCCATTTCATTTTTAATACCTTGTTTTTTGCCTTTGTCAACGCAGATAAAATTATTTGACTTGTTTACCGAAATATTTATTACTTTTCCAGCAATATAGTCGAAGCTAATATTGTCTATAGCAGGAACTTTTTCATTTCTATATTTTTCGAGATTGTTTCTAAGATATTGATTTTCAAGCAAAAGAGAATTGTTGATTTTTTTTAATTTGAAGTAATCGTCTAAGCCTTGCCATTTTTCTGAAACAAGTCCACTAAATCTATTAGCTGAATTAAAATAGCTTACTCTTTGTAGAGGAGAATTAGAAAAAATAAAAATAAAAGAAATTACCAAAAGTATGATAAATAGAATAGTATAAGAATATTTAAAAATAAAATTTATTAAATTTCTCATTTTTCATTTTTATCGTATTAAAAACGGAAAGTTTTCAACATTTTTAAGAGCTATTCCAGTACCTCTTGCAACTGCATGTAGAGGGTCTTCTGCAACATAAAATGGGATATTTGTTTTATCCGTTAATCTTTTGTCAAGACCTCTAAGTAAGGCACCTCCACCAGCCAAATATACTCCTTTTGTAAAAATATCTGAGTATAGTTCAGGGGGTGTTAGTTCTAAAACGTTCATAATAGCAGTTTCTAATTTAGCTATTGATTTATCTAAGCAAAGAGCAATTTCTTGGTATGAAACTGGAATTTCTATTGGTAGAGCAGTCATTTGGTGTGGACCTCTAACCATATAGTCAGGTGGTGGATTGTCGAGTTCGGTAATTGCAGCACCAACATTAATTTTTATATCTTCAGCAGTTCTATCACCAATTTTAATATTGTGTTGTCGTCTCATGTATTCTTGAATGTCTTCTGTAAAGTCGTCTCCAGCAATACGTATAGAGCGGTTGCAAACAATTCCACCTAAAGAAATTACAGCAACTTCTGTAGAACCACCACCTATGTCAACAATCATATTTCCTTGAGGAGCTTCAACGTCCATTCCAATACCAATAGCAGCTGCCATGGGTTCATAAATCATATAAACTTCACGTCCGCCAGCATGTTCCGAAGAGTCTCTAACAGCACGAAGTTCAACTTCTGTAGAGCCTGATGGAATACAAATAACCATTTTTAAAGAAGGATTAAACCACGAACGCCTTTTATTCATCATTTTAATCATACCGCGAATCATTAATTCAGCAGCATTAAAATCTGCAATAACTCCATCTCGTAAAGGACGAACAGTTTTTATACCATCATGTGTTTTTCCATGCATTTTGCGGGCTTCATGACCAATTGCTACTAATTTTCCAGTTCTTTCATCTAAGGCTACAATAGAAGGCTCGTCAACAACTACTTTGTCGTTGTGTATCAAAATGGTGTTGGCAGTGCCTAAGTCCATTGCTATTTCTTGTTGTAAAAACGAAAACAAACCCATAAAAATAATTTTTAATTAATTGTGCAAGATAAGTGTATTTTTGATAAATTGCAAACACTATCTACCTAAAATGCAAAGTTATATTATTTTTTTTAACTGAGAATTAAAAATTAAACTAATAATTAATTTAATAGAAAAAAATGATAATTTATTTTTCGAAAGACTCCACATTGTGCTCCACCTGCTACTTCAATGTGTCTTGTAGCATGATTTCAAAGTAAGAAGGGAGTTTTGCTTCTGGCACATAATCTAGTATTTTTTTCATAAAATGCAAATTGTAGCAATAACAATCATTATTGTGTTTTATTATCCCGTCTCTATCAATTAGAATGGTTTTTTTTTCACCTGATGCATAGTAAAAGTCTATTACCATTTTTACACAAAAATAGCTTCCCTCACATTTGTAAACTTCTTTAACATTTAGCAAGTTCATTGATACAACAAATTCATCAATAATTTTCTTATCACTTATACTATAAAATGAGCTATATTCACTCTCTCTTACATAATCTTCATCAAAACTACCATAAGTCCTCGATTGCCACGGTATATAGAAAAAGTCCATTTTAATTATACTATCTCTTGGCATCTCTAAAGATTTCATTCTAATCATATAAATCCTACTCTGTTTCTGTGAAAAACCAGTGAAATACACAAATAATAACGCTAATAATAAAAATAATCTATACATAACATAAATATTTAAAAATTAATATCTTGGTCTTGATTCTATTTCTGGCTCAGTTTTGTGTAGCTCACTTTGTGAGGGTCCTTCTAAAGAAAAGGGCATTATTGCTTTAAAATGCTCTTTAATATCATGGGAAGTTCTTACAGCCTCTCCCATAGCTGGTTCAACTTTCTGTATTAGCCATCTGTCAGCAAATGAACCATACTCTCCAACTTCTTTTTTTCAATGTCTATAAACTTATCTTTTGCAAGTTCTCCAGTTGGGTCATAGGCATCAAAATAATAATGTCCTAGTTCATGTAGCAATACCGTAGCCGGACTTTGTCTTCCTCCTTCTTTTGTTATAACTCCTCCTTCGGGGCTCCATGGAATAGTACCATATATTTTGCCATTAAGCTCAGTACTGACTGTATTTCCTCGATCATCCCATGAGCCAAGTTTTATATTAGCATTTATATTTTCGTCTCCAACTAAAGTACTAACTATATCAAATTTATCTTTCCCCGAAGATGTTAATTCATCTAATGTTTTTGCAACAGTTTCAACAAAACTATCTTTAGCAGCATTAATAGCAGTTTCACCAGGAACATATAAATATGATTTATTTGTGTTTGGGTCGGTAATATAAATATCTTTACCATCAAGGTCTATATTTTTTAATGGTCCATTCGCACAATAATTATACGGTGTCAAATTCAAATATTTCTCCTTTAATGGATCCACACTTATCCATCTACCAATCCACCCTGCATAATACCTCGCTCCAAAATAATACAAGCCAGTCTCTTCATCTCTTTCTTTATCAATATATTTATACCGCTTTAACGACACATCTACTTCGTTTCTGCCGCTGCGGTAACTAGTTGTGCCAAAAGGGTGATATTCTTCATAGGAAATTATATTTGCAAATTCATCAAGCTCTAACGAAGCAGAACCTAAATGGTTATCATATTGGTAACGTATTGTAACATCTGTTGTTCCAAGACTTATACCATTTTCTATGTTTAATGTGTCAATTATTGCAAAACGTTTGCTTTCATCAGCAATATGGAGTGTTTGTCGCTCGGTATCAATTACATTACTTATAAATTTGCGATATACTTCGTAACCATTTATGTAATAACGCTCTTCACGAATGCCTCCTTGTTTTAAAACAACCTTACGAGTTCGTTCTCCTCCAGAATCGTAGTTATAATAACTGATTACTGTTCCACTAATGGTTTTATTAAGTTTATCACCAAAATCCCAAACCATTTCTGAAATTCCTGGCATGCTCAGCATGTTGCCATGTGCATCGTGAGTATATTCGTTTTGTCCAAACTCATCATGCTTTTGTAATTGATTTGTAGCAGTATCATAAAAATAATTTCTCGACCATTTGTTCTGACTGCACATGTTTAAAATATTGCCAAGTTTGTCGTATTCAAAAGTTTGAGTGTAATTACTTACATCATTACTTTGATTATTGTGTGGGACAGGACTAACTATCGCTAAATCTGCTTGCGTTGGAGCAGAATTTAGACCGCCTTTTTCTCTACCTGTAGCTTCAAGTAGCCTATACAATGCATCATATTCATAAGTCGAAACAGGGTCTATTACCGAATTATTGAAATAAACAGTCTGCTGTGCGTTGTCCTCAATTTCCAGAATATTACCAACAGAATCGTAAGTATAATTCAAATCCTGCAAAATAACCTGCCCACTGTTTTTTGTAGTAAGCAATCTTGTTAGTCGGAAGTTTTCAGTATCATAAGTATAAGCAGTTTTACTGTTATTCCCATAATATACATCTGTACGCTGCCCTCTTGCATTATAATCAATATTGCTAATATATTCTGTGCTGCCTTGCTTAACTTTCTCCAACAATCCTCCTTTATTATAAATATTTGTTATAATTGTGTTGTCAGGTTGTGTTAGAGTTACAGGTCTATTTAAAGCGTCATAAGTTGTTTGTGTAGCAAAAATTTCATTATTAAGTGCTACAGTTCCATTCCAATCTAATTTGTTTTGATAATCTTGAGCAAATTGTTTGTTTTGCTTGGTAATATTGCCTTTAAAATCATATTCAAAACTTGTTTTGCCGTCTTGGGCATAAATATTTTCAATTTGTCCAATATTATTCAAATTTGCATTTGTACCATATTCAATTTTTTGAACTTTAATTTCTGTGGCAGTACCTGCTTTTAGCAAGG
>ENA-UOOK01001040-UOOK01001040.1-fermentation-metagenome-genome-assembly--contig:-NODE-1040-length-37126-cov-9.991934_pt1 | contig 37126 bp, 34 predicted proteins | sample MGYA00245777_ERZ724023 | MGnify/ENA primary metagenome ERZ724023 (study PRJEB28704, sample SAMN03018312) | fermentation metagenome | biome: anthropogenic terrestrial biome; feature: soil; material...
GCAACGCAACTTCTTGCATCAATATCCCATGATCCCGTTTTCAAAAGCCAGTCATGTATTGCGTCGTAATATTGATTTGTAACGTAGGGATAGCCCAGGTGCCCTCTGTCTATCACTTCGCGAAGGGCCCGAAGAATCGGCTGAGGAGACTCAAAGTCCATGTCTGCCGTTCCCATGCAAAGTAAATCCGCAAAGCCGGTCCGTTCTGCCTCATACTCCCATTTTAACCTTGACAGGTTGCTGGGGTTAACAATCGTAACGTTCGAACCACCCATATGTACCCCTCATCTTTCTGTAAAAGTTATTGTAAGATTTGTTGACAACATTATACGGGAGATAGTATTTTAATGTCAATATAAAATAATTCATTCAAAATACTTAGATTTATTCATTGAGTTATTTTTCATTGTGCTATATAATAATTAGATAAGATAAGTTTTGGTCTTACATTATTCTAGTTTTCGAAAATGAGGATGGAATATGAAGCTTACTAAAAATGACAAATTAATTATGCAGTCTTATTGCAAAATGATAGAAGGCTTGTCTGCTTACCTTGGGTCAGCATATGAAATAATTCTCCACAGCTTGGAAGATTATCATCATTCAGTGATCTGCATTCAAAACGGATACCACTCCGGTAGATCTGTTGGAGCCCCCATTACTGATTTGGCTTTGAATATGCTGAAACAAATTGACGATAATGGCATAGGTGCAACAGATAAGCAAATCGAGAAGTTGAATACTACACCACATTATATGGTTTGTGATGGAAATACCACCGAGCAGCGCCACGGATTAGGACTTTTGATTGTTAAACAGATTGTAGCTGCACATAAAGGTAGCGTATCTATAGGTCATAGTTCTTATGGTGGGTTTTCTGTTGTTTTAACTTTACCTATATAATACTATCAACAACTGCGTTATATTTTTCCAATAATGAAGAAAGGTATGGCTCATCAAAGTCATACCTTTCTTCACTAACCTAAAGGGTTTCCCCTGCCTTTATGTTTCAATCATATATAATTACATTTTATTAACAACTAGTAAATAATATGTAATTAATTATTTATTGTCTTTTTTAGCATTATCTTCTTCTTTAACTTTCTTTGGGTAAATAAAATTCATGTATATAGCTCCCCCAAGTACTAATACCATAATCGCTATAATGAATATATCTACTGGTTCCATGACAGCACCCCCCTACATTAGAAAAGTGGAAAACTCAAATAAAGAGTTTCCCACCCTAGAAACAGAATTTATCTTGGATTCAAATCAATTATGGTATCCATATAATAAATAAAAGGTGGCAGCCAAAACATTAGCTTCCCACCCCAGAAACATCAACTTCACTCTTGGATCCAAATCAAGATTTGTCCAACCGAATAAACAATATAAAGTTTTATTACATAATATTATACCAATAGCTATTGTTAATGTAAACAAATATGTAAAAAGATTTGTTTATTGTTGGTATCATTAATTTGCTATCACTGATTAAAATACAATTATAGCATTAACCATGAGATGCAATTCTGCTGCCTGATACAATCCAATCATAGAAATTAATATACGGAACCAGGCCAGATTTGCCATTAAAACTTAAGCGCACCTCTTCTAGCTCTTCTATTCTTTCTAGCTTTCCGTCTAAATAATCATTGATCTGTTCTATGGCTGATTGAATTCTAATCAAAATTGAGCCATAACGCATATCAATAACATCCCACCCTATGGATTTATTAATAATAAGCCATTGTTTCTTATGGCATTGCCTCATGTCCTTAATCCTCTTCTCAAGTTCAGGTAATTGTACATTTGCAAATATTCTCAAAGCCTCTTTATCACCATTTTTATAAGCCTCAGTAATTTTTATTCCAATCTCTGCTTTTATAGCTAGTACATTACTTACCTTCTCTAGATATTCAAATAAGAATCCATATTTCCCATTTCTTTGAGAGGCCTTTCTAAAAGTATTAGTTAATTTTTCATAATGATCATCTAGGGGCAATCCTTCTATATTCTCGTCAAAAAGTCCCATTAATACATCTTGCCACATTAAGTATTTAGATGGGTTATAGGTTTCCATATTGTCTTTTTCTACTCCAGGGACTTCATCTAAATACTTAATAGAAACAAAATCATCATAATTACAGCCTGTACAGAATTCAAATCTTCTCCTCAACTTTTCCATATCCAAATCTTGCGCATATCCATGCTCTGCAAACAACTGAAGCCCCAATAGGTTACTATAAATATTACTTTCCGTACCATTATCTCCCCATATGGTATTAAATACCTCTTTAATGCCTTCTTTTTTACAAGCTCTTAAAGCTGGGTTTGTGGTATTAAAAGTTTTACCCCAGTTGGCACTAAAGCCATTCCATGTCCAGGTGCCACCTGCAAATATAGGCTTGGAGCCAAACTTTTCATGAAGCTTTATAAAATTACGATAAAATTGTTCATCATCATGATAATAATCCCAATATACAAGTTGTACGCCTTTTGGTACTGTATCTGCAAGTTCTTGGGTAATCTCTGCTTTTTCATCATAGTAATCGCCATTTTCAGATGCAGCACGAAAATACATATCACTCCAGATCATAGGCTCAAGGCCATGCTTTTTTACAATATTAAGTACTCTTTTTAAATGCTCATTCATTATATCAAACTTCTTTGTATATCCATGCTTTTGAAGATATTCTCCTAATCCTAATTTCCAAGCCTCATCCATTCCAATGTGAATACGCTTACTGCGAAAAGGCCTTGAAGCTGCTGCAATAACATCTTCAATAAATTTATAGGTTTTCTCCTCACCCACAAGAAGGGTTTCATCATCATCCCTCATATCCCAATAAACCTGCCATCTCAGTACATCAGCAAGGTGTGCTAATGTCTGAACACAAGGAATCATCTCAATACCAAAAATATATGCAAAATCATCACATTCTTTTAATTCATCATAAGTATACTTTGAACGCATATAACCATAATATGGCTGCTCCTTTACTTCATAACTGTCTTCTGCATAAAGCATCAACATATTAAGCCCCATTACGGCCATTCTTTTTATATAATCCTTTACCGTATTAACCCTCATTACAGCATTGCTTTGAGATACATCAAACATTACTCCATTTGTAGTAAACTGCGGTTTTTCTATAATTTCAAAGTCTTTATTATGTATTATCTGCTCTAAAAATAAGCCTAAGCCACGGAAAAAATGTATCTTTTCTGAGTAACGTATAATCGCTTTATCACCCTTTTTAGCTACATAAATAGGTGACCCCTCACTTTTTTCAACTTGTACCTTAAAACCTTTTTCACTTAGTTCATAGTTAAAATCACAAGATAGTATTTGAATACCATCGATACATTCCTGTACATCCCCTTGAAAGAATAATTTCATGTTTCATCCCCCTGTACTTAAAAGAATAAGTCTAGACAATTCTATTATACATGGTATAACTTTATTTACTCTACTTTATATTATACCATTATGCAAATGGCTATATCTTATTGCCATACTATTACAATAGCTGTAACAATCTCAAAAAGTGGCATCTTCAAGCGGGGAAGCGCAAAAGGCCGGTCACATTCGGTGAAAACCCGATGTGGCCGGCTTTTCCTTGCAAATTCAAGTATTCACATATTTAATCTAGCGTTAGCAAAGGCTTTCAAGCGTTACATAGCTGATAATATCGCATCAATCTGTGACAAAGCCTTATAGGCATTCTTATATGCCGGACAAGCATCTGATGGAATTGCATAGTTTTTTGTGAGGTTTCTAAGCCTTTCCAGTAATGCTGTTGTCCTGCTGGTATCCATGCCATCTTCAAGTACGGCCTGCAATTCGTTTGTTACCTGTTCAACTTCTGTCAGCTCCGGATGTTCTGCCCCATGTATTTTCTTTACTCTCGGCAGGAACAAATTCAGTGTCTTAAACGATTCCTGTATAGATTTTGGGCAGTTCTCTAAATGATTTGATTTTCCAAACATATATTTTCCCCCTTTTCGAAGCATTTTGGCGAGGCCCTTTTAAGCAGCCTCCCCCTTATATTTTCTTTTTTAATTTTTATGAAAGCTTCAACACTTCATAACCTATGCTTCTGACAGCATCGGCAAGTTTTTCAGGTTTCGTTATCTGTTCATCATACTGAACCTTAGCTTTACTGGAGTTGAACAAGATGGACACGGAGTTCACTCCCGGAGCATTTTTCAGTGCGGTCTCTATTTTCTGTGCACACATAGGACAAACTAGTTCTTCTAACTGCATGGTACATTTCTTCATATAAAATTCACTCCCTTCATCGATATCATAATTTTAACATACGCTGCTTATAAAATATTTGACGCAGATCAACTTTTTGAAATATATATTCCAAGCTCATAGTTCTTCATGATTTCTTTGTTCTATGAAGAAGCCGCATTGCATTTAAGATAACCACCAGGATACTTGCTTCATGTATGAACATGCCGCTTGCCATATGGATATATCCAGCAAAAAGCCCCACTAAGAGCAACAGTACCGTGCCGACGGCAATCACAATATTCTGGTGCAAAACACCGACTGTCTTTTTTGCCAGCTTTACCGCCACTGGGATGCTCTCAAGGTCGGAGCGCATCAAAACCACATCTGAGGTTTCCACTGCCACATCTGTTCCACCTCCCATTGCAATTCCTATATCAGCAGTAGCAAGTGCCGGGCCGTCATTAACGCCATCCCCTACAAATGCAACAGTTCTACCTTCCCTCTGCATTTCCCGTATTGCGGAAAGCTTGTTTTCCGGCAGAAGTTCTGCCTGTACTTCATCTATTCCAATCCCTGCTGCAACTGCTTCTGCCGTCTTACGGTTATCTCCTGTGAGCATAACTGTTTTTTTGATGCCAAGACGCTTTAGATTTGCAATGGTTTCTTCTGCGTTGTCCTTAATCTTATCAGAAATAGCAAACAGCAATAAAATCTTTTCATTCTCAGAGAGCAGCACTGTGGATGCGCCATTCCCTGCTGCCTCCTGTAAATCCCGCTGCTGCTGCTCCGTCAAAGTGATCCCCTGTTCCATCATCATCCGTTTACTGCCCGCCATAATGACATTTCCACCTATGTCAGCACGAACTCCAAGTCCTTTCAATGTTTCACTGGCAACCGTTTTTTCCACTGTAATTTGCTGCTTCTTTACATAACTCATAATTGCCTTTGCCAGCGGATGATCGCTTGTACTTTCTAAGGTTGCCGCCATCTTCAAAGCACTTTGAATATCTTCAGTGTAGCTGTATATCTTTGTCACATCAGGATAACCTGTGGTAAGTGTTCCTGTCTTATCAAATATGAAGGTATCCACCTTTGCGAAAGTCGTCACACTGTCACCGCCTTTTAGCAGTACATTGTCTCTCGCACCCCGTCCAATACCAGCCACATTGGCTACCGGTGCTCCGATGACCAGGGCTCCCGGGCAGGCAAGAACAAGAACTGTGATTGCCGTATCTAGGCTGCGGGTAATAAGCAGCACAAGCGCTGCAATCACAACGGTTGCAGGAGTATACCATTTGGCAAACCTGTCAATAAATCTCTCTGCCGGAGATTTCGCATCCTGTGCTTCCTCTACAAGAGCAATGATTTTGGAAAAAGTAGTATCCTCTCCCACACGGGTTGCACGCATCTGTAATATTCCACTATCAAGGATAGTTCCGGCATAGACCTGATCTCCAGCCATCTTATGAGCTGGAACGGATTCGCCATTGATGCTTGCCTCATTCAGATACCCTTCTCCGGATTCAATGATGCCATCAACGGCTACCTTTCCACCAGTCTTAACCAGTAACAGGTCATCCACTTCCACTTCATCTGCATCGATCTCCTCTGGCACAGCTGCCTGGTTCTCCAATCTCCATGCAGTGGCCGGTGCCATTTCTGTAAGCATTCGGATTGCACTGCGGGTCTTCTGCAGTGTGCGCTGTTCCAGATATGTTCCGAATTGGAAAAGGAATGTCACGATGGCCGCTTCGCTGTACTCTCCTATAAACATTGCGCCAAATACTGCAATGCTTACTAAAACTTCAATGCCAATGGCTTTCATTCGAAGTCCTGTGACTGCCCGAAAGAGGATTGGCAGCCCTGCTAATACCGTAGCAGCAAGGTAACAAATAATTGTGGCTGTTCTCATATTCGTCAGGTGCTCTGCCAGATATCCTAAGACTGTCAATATGCCTGCTGCAAATGTAAAAGGCATAGTATATTCTTTAAAAAATTGGTTTAGTTTTCGGTTCCATCTATTCATGTTTATAACCCCCTATCTATCTAAATTATAATAAATCCTGTCAGGAAAGTAATTGACGTAGGTCAAAAAATCTATGGAGGAAGTTAATCCCCTCGAATTTCTTTTTGATGAAAGCTCAGGACTTTCGGTGTGGCGAGGTCTCTTGCCCTAAACTACCAGTTCTGCATTTTTCTTAAAGGGCAGATTATTTTACTTTAACTATCAAGACACCATTATTCCTTTACTTTTTTATAATGCTTATCTTAAATGTGATAAAATTAATAATATATTAAATTAAAAAACAAAATGAGGTGGATTAAAACGAAAGTAAAAAGAATAGAAGATATAGATAAAAACTTTAAATCTAGGGGAATATATGAAAATAACATCGTCTATATGGATGCATTAGAGTCTCCTTATGAAATATATGGATTACCTTGTATTAAGGAAGAGAGGCTTTATTGCAGGCTCCCTCAAAGCTCATTAAAAAGGTTTTCAGAATCAGTTCAATACCTTGCATGGAATACTACGGGAGCAAGGGTAAGGTTTATGACGGACTCACCCTTTGTATCTATTAAAGCTGAAATACGTACAGCAGATGATATGTCTCATATGCCAAGAAGTGGAATGTCAGGCTTTGATATGTATATAGGAAGCAAAGAAAACAAAAAATTCATAAATTCTATAATGCCTGAGTCTGGTGTTACATGCTTTGAAGGAATTACATATACCAAAGAAAAAGGCATGAAAGAATGGACTATAAACTTTCCGTTATATAATGGCATCAAAAAACTTTTAATTGGTCTTAAGGAAGGTTCAAACCTTGAAAAAGCACCAGCATATTCAATAGAAAAACCAATCGTATTTTATGGTTCTTCCATAACTCATGGTGGATGTGCATCAAGGCCTGGAAACTCTTATCCTAATATACTTTCAAGATGGCTTGATGCTGGTATCTACAACTTAGGATTTAGTGGAAGTGCCAAAGGTGAGACAGAGATGGCTGAATATATAGCAGGACTTAATATGAGTGCATTTGTTTTAGACTATGACCACAATGCGCCCGATATAAGCCATCTGTCTAATACTCACGAAAGATTCTATAAAATAGTAAGAGATGCAAATAAAAAGCTTCCGATTATTATAATAACCAAGCCAGACTTTGATTCTGATATTGAAGAAAATAAAAAAAGAAGAGAAGTTATATATAATACCTATAAAAATGCAATAAATTCCGGTGATGATTTTGTTTATTTTATAGATGGAGAAAAGCTATTTGGAAAACGTGATAGAGACTCCTGCACCGTGGACGGATGCCATCCTAATGATCTTGGTTTTATGCGTATGGCAGATACAATATTTCCAGTTTTAAAAAAGGCCTTGCTAAAATAGCAAAGCCTTTTTAATCAAAAAATGAAAGCTGCTCCCTTTCATAACCTTTCTTATATTCTTTAATAATATCACCCATTTTATATAGGATCCCTAATCGAGAACATTCTCTTTTAAATAGATTCCATAGCTCTTTAGAATTTGGAGAAGGACACTCATAAGCATTTCCATATTGTCTAATATACTTTTCTTTAATTCCCGGGAAAAAAATATCTAATTTATTATAATACCATTCTCTCTGATTTTGCCTTAATGTCATACCAAAGGCAGGATATATAAATTTTGCTCCATTTTCATGTGCAAAATTTATAATGCTTCTTATATTTTCCTCATTATCCTCAATAAAGGGAAGTACTGGCATTAATAATATACCTGTATATATGCCTGCATCTGTCAGCTTTTTTATTGCCTCAAACCTATCTGATGACAAGGTCACATTAGGTTCAATTTTGCTGCACAAATCATCATCAGCAGTTGTTATTGTAATCTTAACAAGCGCCGGAGAATGTGCAGCAATTTTTTTTAAAACATCTATGTCTCTTACAACTAAATTACTTTTAGTTGCTATAGATACACCAAATCCATAGTGGTCAATTAGCTCTAATGCACCTCTTGTAAGCATATACTTTTTCTCAAATGGATTGTATGGATCACTCATTGACCCAGTTCCAATAACCCCGGTTCTACTTTTTGATTTAAGCTCACGTGCAATTATGGAAAGAGCATTTTCCTTCGCCCTTACCTCATCAAATTTTTCAATATTATAACATTCACTTCGGCTATCACAGTATATGCACCCATGACAGCAGCCCTTGTAAATATTCATGTTATAGTTGTTTCCAAACCATGAGTTATTCTCAGCATAGCCTGAAATAATTGTTTTTGCCTTAATAAATTCCATACTATACATCCTTTTTATAATTAAGTTTATATATCTACCTAATACTTTTAAACTGATACCCCAAGCTCTTTAGCAATTCCCTTTAAGCCCTGCTCAACTTCTTTTCTAGAAAAATTATTTTTTTCTAAGTATTCATCATCAAGGTTATTTAGCCTTTCATAGAAGTCCAATGCCAGCTCTATATATTTTTTATCTTTAAGATCCATTCTTTCATATAACATATTTTCGGCTTCATTTATTTTCCCTTGCTCTATTAAGATAAGTAACTGTTTATGTAGGTTATCAATTTGTGTATACTTTTCCTCATGTGAAAATTCGTAAGTAACTATCTCTTTATTCAAAAAAACTTTTGCCAAAAACCTTATCAGCTCATTAATCAATCGCATTATATAATCTTGTTCAAATGTAATATTTACCACTGCCCTTCTAAGATGTATTGAATATAATTTTCCCTATATACACATAAACAGCTTAACAAATATTAAATGTATTTTCAATAACCTAATCAGTATTCTGTACAATGATTCACCCATATGTCTCTATCTAGGAAAGTTGCATAAGAGTCAATATTTGTACCTGTAAAATAACATATGTATAACTTGAATAACAAAGAGGGTATTTGACAACAATATTATATAAATATAGGCATTGGAGGCAATAAATATGGGCGATACAGTAACAGTAGGGAAAAGTCCTATCAGAGTAGATGCTTGGGATAAGGCTACAGGCCGCACGAAATTCAATAGCGATGTTTTATCACCTAGTATTTTATATGCAAAAATAGTCATAAGTAAGTATGCTCATGCAAAGATAAAAAGAATTGATACTTCTAAGGCCTCTAATGCCCCAGGTGTTCAAGCCATAATAACTGGGGAATACGCAGAAGGTATTCTAACTGGTACATTTGTGGAGGATCGCCCCCCACTTGCTACTTATAAAGTCAGATACTTTGGAGAGCCAGTTGCAATTGTAATTGCAAGCAGCGAACTCGAAGCTACAAGAGCCGCAGAGATGATAAAAATAGAATACGAACCATTGCAAGTTATAAATTCACCTAGTGATGCAATAAAACAAAACGCAATTTTAATACATGAGGGGTTAGGCAATTATAGACGGGTAAAAGAGTGTTTTCCAACCCCTAATACTAATATTGCCAACCATGTGAAAATAAGAAAAGGAGATATAGAAAAGGGCTTTTCAGAGAGCGATGTTATAGTAGAAAAAAGCTTTTTTCTTCCCCAATCAGATCATATAGCCATGGAGACGCGTTCAGTGAGGGCTGAAATTAAGCCTGATGGTTATGTTATAATTCACTCACCATCTCAAGCTCCTTATATAATTAGGAAGAAATTAAGCCGTCACTTTGGAATTGATGTAGGTAAAATACTAGTACATACGCCAATGGTTGGAGGAGCTTTTGGCGGTAAGGCTGCTGTCCAGCTTGAGATGATAGCCTATCTTGCCTCTAAAGCTGTTGGCGGAAGAGAGGTTATTATTGTAAATTCTAGAGAGGAAGATATGATAACTTCCCCTTGCAAAATAGGGCTTGAGGCTAAAGTTAAACTAGGAGCTACAAAAGATGGTATGCTTAAGGCGGCCCAGATTACTTATTTAGTCGACTGTGGAGCCTATTCAGATATGGGGGCAGTTATAACTAAATCAATTTCATCAGATTGTACTGGTCCATATAATATTGAAAATGTATGGTGTGACTCCATGTGCATATACACAAACCACCCTTATGTAACATCTTTTAGAGGCTTTGGGCATTCAGAATATACGGCCGCTATTGAAAGGGCCATGGATAACCTAGCTTATAATCTTTCAATGGATCCGCTAGAATTAAGACTTAAAAATGCTATTGGCCCTTATGATACCACTCCGACACAATCAGAATTAACGGTTAGTAATATAGGAAACCTTAAAAAGTGCATAGAAAAGTTAAAGGTTTTAATAAACTGGGATGAAGGTCAAAGGATTGAAATAGGAAATAACAAAATAATATCTAAAGGTATGGCATGCTTTTGGAAAACCTCAAGTACCCCGCCTGATGCTATATCAGGAGCTGTTATTACATTTACTCCTGACGGTTATGCAAACTTAAGTATTGGAGCTGTTGAGCTTGGTCAAGGATCTAAAACGGCCCTAGCACAAATATTAGCCGAAAAGCTAAAAATAGATATAGATAGAATTAATGTTTCCATGGAGGTAAATACACATGAGCATCCAGAGCATTGGAAAACAGTTGCAAGCTCCACAAGTTATATGGTTGGCAACGCTATTATTGCAGCTGCAGATAATGCAATTAGCCAGCTTAAATACACATCTGCCATTGTTTTAAGATGCTCTCCTGAAGATATAGACATTGCATCAGGCAAGGCGTTTATAAAGACTAATCCACAAAAATATATAGATATAACAGAAGTGGTTCATGGCTATAAATATCCAAATGGAAATTCAGTTGGAGGGCAGGTTATAGGCCGCGGAAGCTTTATTATGAAGCATTTGACTCCCATGGATAAAGATACTGGTAAGGGAAACCCAGGCCCACTATGGACAGTAGGCGCGCAAGCCGTAGAGGTTGAATTTGACACTAAAGAATATACATACAAAGTACTTAAAGCTGCATCTGTCATAGATGCAGGCAAGATTATAAATCCTATGATTGCAAAAGGAGTGACAATGGGCGGAATGGCTATGGGGCTGAGCCTTGCAAGCTCAGAGGCCTTTATATATGATGAAAATGGGGTTATATTAAACCCAAATCTTCGTACCTATAAACCTCTAGGTTTTAAAGAAAAGCCTGAATATATTGTAGAATTTATTGAAACCCCTGAAGAAGATGGTCCTTTTGGCGTTCGTGGCCTAGGTGAGTTTGGTCTAATTGGTATGCCTGGGGCTTTGGTAAATAGCCTATCATTAGCCGCTCAAGCTGACTTAAGTAATCTTCCATTAACACCAGAGAGCATATGGAAGGCAAAAACAGGGGGGATTATATGATATCTTTTGATTTTGATTATTATAAACCTAATACAATAGATGAGGCTATAGAGATTTACAAATACTTAAGCCTAGAAGGCAAGACTGCTATATATTACTCAGGAGGAACAGAAATTATAAGCCAGGCCAGAATAGACAAAATACGCTTTGATGCCGCAATAGACATTAAGCATATTCCAGAATGTAATATACATGGTTTTCAAGATGATAAACTATTTATAGGTTCTGCTGTTACATTAACTAAAATCTCTGATTATTACCTTTTTCCTCTTTTAAGCGAAATCTGCAAAAAAACTGCTGACCATACTGCACGTAATAAAATAACTATTGGAGGCAATATATGCGGCAAGGTACCATATAAGGAAGCAATACTTCCCTTTTTATTATCAGATAGTTATGTTGTCATTGCAGGAGTAGGTGGAAAAAAGGCGGTACCTATAGCCCAAATATTCGGCGAAGAACCCCAACTTAGGAGTAAACCTAGACTTAATGCAGGTGAATTTATCATACAGATAATAACTGAAAGGGATTATACCATGCTTCCCTATATAAATATTAAAAAGGCAAAACAAGGAAAGGTGGATTATCCACTAGTTACTATAGCGTCAATTGAAAAAGATAAACAGATAAGGATAGCTTTTAGCGGTATCTGTCCCTTTCCATTTAGATCAGCTGAAATTGAAAAAGACTTAAACAATGATTCTGTAGCGCCCAATGAAAGAATAAATGCTATTATAAGCCATCTCACCGCCCCAATAATCAATGATATACTTGGTTCTTCTAAGTATAGGGAGTTTGTTCTAAGAAATGCACTAGGTGAAGTTCTTTTTAAATTTAGAGGTGAAAATAATGCTTGAGATAAAAGGTAAAAATATAATTGATATAAATGTAAATGGGACTATAAAAAGTGTTGTTGTAAGACCTGCAGATACCCTCTTATATGTACTTCGTGAACAGCTAGGTTTAACTGGTGCAAAAAACAGTTGTGAAAATGGGGATTGCGGGGGATGTACAGTACTTGTAGACGATATGCCAATTAAATCATGCCATATGCTTGCAGTAGAGGCAATAGGCCATAACATAACCACCATAGAAGGACTGAAAAATGAGCCTATACAAAATGCATTCGTAGAAAAATTTGCTATTCAATGTGGCTTTTGTACCCCTGGGATGATAATGAATTGCTATGCTCTTACTAAAAAATATCCTCATGCAACAGATGAAATAATAGAAGAGTGGATGGAATCAAATATTTGCAGATGTACAGGATATCAAGAAATACTTGAGGCCATAAAATCAGTTTCGAGCTAATGATGGCTATATTAAGAGTAATATATCCCCCAATATTTTAATAATATAGATAATATATATTATTAAAATATTGGGGGAGAAAATGAAAAAAAATATAAGTGCTATTGTATTCTACGGCGCTATCTGGGGATTAATAGAAGCCACATTAGGTTATACGCTACATGCTATTCCAATAAAAGTTGGATGGTTTTTTTGGTTTCCGTTAGCATACCTTTTTTTAGATAGAGTTTATAAAAAGACAAACAAATTGTCATCACTGCTTTATACCTCATCCATTGCTGCCTCAATCAAACTTATCAATCTTTTGCTGCCTACAAGGATAGATAAAGTAATAAACCCTGCTGCTTCAATTTTATTTGAAGGCTTAGCAGTGTTTGCTGTTTTTAAAGTTGTTGAACATAAAAAAGATATATTTAGGTCAAAATATATCGAGGCACTCGTGCCAAGCATTGGATGGAGATTTCTATATGTCATCTATATACTGCTTATGCCTGAATTCTTTTTTAAATTATCTCCACTAAGAGCTGTAAAACCATTTTTAAAATTCTTTGTCTTTGATGGCATAGCAAACAGTTTAATAATATATGCATACATTACTATTGCTGAAAGGATTAGCATAAAGAATAAAAATTCGGACTATGAAAAAAACAAATGGTTAAATAATATAGCAGAATATATGGATACACATATGGCATTAAAAATATGTATTTCATTCTCTATGCTAGCACTAGCTCTTTATGCTGAATGGTTATTATGATTGATTTATGTAGAAGGAATTATATTAGCTGCTGGCCTTTCAAAAAGGGCTCAAACTTATAAAATGACCTTAAAAGTTGGCGAAAAAACTATTTTGGGGAGCTGTATTGAGAAAATGGGCAGTGTTTGCTCAAGAATTATTGTAGTTGGAGGATACAAGTTTGAATATATTTTACCTATAATAAAAATGTATCCAAAAGCAGAGCTTATATTTAATAATAATTATGAGCATGGGATGTATAGCTCAATAAAAAAAGGATTAGAGCATATAAAAAGCGACCGCTTTTTCCTAACTCCAGGCGATTACCCTTTGATTAGTTCAGATGTATATAAAATAATGCTAGATACTTGTGGCGACATCATTATACCAACATATAAAGGGCAAAAAGGCCACCCAGTACTTATGAAAAGTTATCTTATAAAAGAAATATTACAGAATACTAAATGTTCTAATTTAAGAGAGTTTATTAACTCTAAAAAACCAATAAAAATAGAAGTACCATATAAAGGCATATTAATGGACGTAGATACCATGGAAGACTACATAAAGGTATGCAAATATTATTCGCTAAATTAGCAGTTGGTTTTGTCCAGCTGCTTTAAGTATTTAAGCCTATCATTTAGGTAATTTAGATGTCTTCCAATATCATGAGCCATACCACTATAAACTTGTTTTGCTTGCTCATCCATAGCTAAATGAGACATCATAGCGTAACTCCCCTTGGCATCCTCTGCAGATATGATACATTTTTGTAAAAAATACTGTTCAGACAAATACTTCACCCCGCTTTACTATATCTTTTATTGTAACCAAATCTGTTATTTTTATAGACACAGATTAAATGTATTTTCAATAACCCCTGGTAGTACGCTATACAACGATTTGCCCATGCATTCTTCAAAGTGCTTTTCTATATTAAAAATTGCTTTCCATTTGTCTACAGTATATTCATTTGTACCATGCCTTAAGGCTACATCCACCATTCTCTTTTCCATAAGACAAAAACCATCTGGCAGTGCTAGTGCATCGCATAATTGAATTAATCTATCATAATCATCAAATTCTGTGACATTAATAAAATTCTCCACAAACTTAAACTCTTCATGACTACAATCCCATTCTCCAAATATAGAATTAACATCCTTGTATGGAAAAGAGTGTGTTATACAAATCCTTGCAGGTAGTTCATACCCTTTTGAGAGTAAAAAATTATACCCATCTATGCTATGCCTCATGTTTGTAACCCCAAACCTTCTTCCGATATCGTGCAGCATGCCTAATATAAGTGCTATATTGGGATTTAGCCCCTCACAATTCTCAGCTATTAGTTCAGCAGCTTTACCTACATATAATGAATGTTCTACCCATGGACCCGGATTTAGTTTTCCCCCTTCTTCTAAAAAAAGCTTTGCTTCCTCTATAGAAGGAATATGATTATTTGTATTTAAGTTGTTCATATTAACCTCCACCCTTGCTATAATATTTATTTGTACCATACCTTAAATCTATATTTGACAACTTCTCTACTCACTAACTCCCACCAAAAATATCTTCTTCTCAAACCCACCTCTCTTTTCCCTCTTACAAGCCCTTATCTTCTCAAACTCCTCCCCACTTACTCCTTTATGCTCTGCAATTGCATATATAATCTCAGCTATATCTGCAAGTTCCTCTACTTCACCTGATTCATAATACTCATTAAGCTCTTCTCCAAGCTTTTTATTTAATTCCTTTAGATATTCCTCATCATTTAAAATTCTAACTTCACACTCTTTGCCATGATTCCTTATTATCTCTGGTATCTTATCTCTTATAAGTTTGTTGTATACAACCATTGCCCCATCTCCTTTTTTATCCTTCATAATATACAAGTTGCGGTTTTAATTTTCTTATTCCGCCTCTTGGGTTTTCTACATCCCCTTTATATCTTGGTATGAGGTGTATATGGAGGTGCATAATTGTCTGTCCGCCATCATATCCTACATTTACACCCACGTTATATCCTGTGGGGTGGTATTTATTATCTAAAATTGCTTTGCATTTATTTAGCAAATCATATATTTCATTTATCTCCTGCTCTGTAGCATCAAAGAAACTGCCAAAATGCCTTTTAGGTATAACAAGTATATGCCCTTCATTTACTGGAAAGCCATCGTATATTGCAAATGCAAGAGAGCTTTCTGCAATTATTTTGTTTTTTGGGCTTTCATATATATTACAGAACAAACATTTATCCACTATTTCGCCATCCTTTCTCTATAGTATCTTGCCGTCCTATAATCAATAGCATCCTTAAAATGTCTAATAAAATACTTGTTATCTTTAAATTCTAGTAGCTCATTATCAAGGCAAAAGCAGTCATCATATTGTTTAAAAAACTCAGGATTTGACTTTGCCATAAAATGCTGGGGATTTTTCTTTGACAGTGCTACATACTCATCTTTTCCCCAATATTTATAGCCTTTTGTTGATAGGTGTCTTGTCATATCTATACTATTTGAACCCTTATTATAAAAATCTCTAAAGCTTATATAAATATCATCTTCATAAAGCTTCATTTTTAAATCCCCATGATTATAGAATGCTAATAATACTGGCATCTTGTAGCTTTTAGTCATATTTGTTGTTTCAATGAATACTAAAAATTCATGAGCTTTAGTATTTATAAGCATCTCTTCCACTTCATTTAATTCTCCGATTTCATTTAGGTATCCTAAATAATCGTTTAAAATATTTAATTTGCTGTTTCTTCTCATATTTACATATATATCATCATCTATATATGTAAATACCTCAAGCCTTGACGGTCTATGACCTACAATTTCTTTTATTCTTAAATATTCTTCATGTATTAATACTTTTATGTTTTTCATATCATCAAACTGCTTTTTAAATATATCAATGATTCTAAAATCAAAATCAACTATACAATCATCCGGAAAGTCCTCCTCCTTTGGAAGACTCATGCCTCTTTTAGATTCCTTTGAAGTTTCCCTTTCAATACTGCTTCCGCTTAATAAAAATGGTATCATGTTAGCCTTTTTATAATTACCTATGAAATCAAGAACATTTAAGTATTTTTTGCCAGGTGACTTTCTTAATCCCCTGCCAAGCTGCTGCAAAAATATTGTTGAAGATTCAGTAGGCCTTAAAAACATTACAAGATCCACTGATGGAACATCGAGCCCCTCATTAAACATATCCACGGAGAAAACCACATTTATATCTCCTTTATTTAGTTTTGAAATAGCCTCATCTCTCTCCATAGAATTGTCAAAACCTTCACCGCTTACAACTGAGCAGGACTTAACACCATTATCATTAAAATATTTAGCCATGTACTCAGCATGATTTCTGCTTGTACAAAAACCCAATGCTCTTTTAGTGTTGTATTTTTTATAATGGTTTAGTATAATATCCGCCCTTTTATTTATCATCAATGCCTGTTCAAGTTCTAAATTATCATACTTGCCATTTTTATAACTAACTTGAGAATAATCAACATCATCATATATTCCATAGTATCTAAAAGGAACGAGCCAGCCTTTGTTTATAACTTCTTTAAGCCTTGCCTCATACACAATATTATAATCACAAAGTACAAACACATCCTTATTGTCTAGTCTTTCTGGCGTAGCTGTAAGCCCTAAAAGAAACTTAGGTTTAAAATAGTTTAATATATTTCTATAACTATCTGCTACAGCATGGTGAAACTCATCAATTATAATATAGTCAAAGTAGTCAGGTGAAAAGTAGCTGTCATTAAGGTATTCCATCTTTCCTAGCGTCTGAACAGATGCAAATAAAATATGACTTTCCTTATCCTTATGCTCACTTGAGAAATATCCATAGTCTGCTCCAGGTCTTACTGCTTCAAAAGATGCCCTTGCCTGTTTTAATATTTCTTCCCTATGGGCAACAAACAAAACCTTATTAAAATCATAAGAATCAAATGCTGCAAGATATGTCTTTCCTATACCAGTTGCTGCTACCACAAGAGCCTTATCTCCATTTTCTTCCCTGAACCTATTTAGTTTGTACAAAGCTTCTATTTGAGCTCCCATAGGCTTAGGATATTTTATAATATTCTTTTTTTCTTTTGAGTTTTCCTCAATAGTTTCTATATCTTTAAATACTTTAGGCCTTTTCCAAGTCTTGCTATACTTAAAAAGCCCTTCGTCATCTAGTATGTCTGAATGATTATAAAATAGATCTTCAAAGGTACTTTTAAATTCTTTAAAATCAACTTCATTTTTCATTCTGTTTATCCTATAGTTCCACTCTATCCCTGATGTAAGGGCTGAGTTTGATATATTGGACGAACCTAAAAATATATCTCCATCTGATTCATATTCAATTATGTAGCATTTAGGATGAAAAGATTTATTCTCAACATTATACATCCTAAGATCTATATTGTCTCTAAGCTTATCTTTTAGAAGATACAAAGCTGAAGGCTGAGTTATATTAAGGTAGCTGCCAGTTAATATTCTTATCTTTGCTCCATTCTTTGAAGCTAAAGTTAAATCATCAACTAAAAGTCTTACTCCAGATTCCATTATAAAAGACACTATAATATCTATTTTTCTCGCTCTTTTAAATGAAGTTTTAAGCTGGGTGACTAAATAGTTATTATCACCAGTTATACACCTATTTTGCAAGTCACCAAGCCCTAAGTAATGGGAGTATAATGTGTCCACCATTTCATATAATTTTTCTATAGAATAACCTCTGCCATCTTCTTCTTTTTTAATAACTTCATCAATCTCTTCAATACTTACAATTTGCCTTCGCATATATTCTCACCATCTCATACATAAAAATTAAAACAATACTTATATGGCAAATTCCTCTTAATATCCTCATTATTCTACATCATTATATACAAATCCTCCTAATTCATATTCTATAATATTTTTAAAAAACCTATTGACAGTACCTATGTTATAGTGTACTATTTCATTAGTACACTATAACACGTTGATGAGAGGTGATACATCAGTGGAATTCGAAGGGAATATACCTATTTATATTCAGATAATGGATATGATAAAAAGAGATATAATAACAAAGAAGATTAAGGAGGGAGATAAATTGCCTTCAGTAAGAGAAATGGCTGATAATCTAAAGGTTAATCCAAATACTATACAAAGAGTATATCAAGAGCTTGAAAGAGAAGGTGTAACTTTTACTCAAAGAGGTATGGGTACATTCATTACAAAAGATAAAAAGGTAATCCTCTCATTAAAAAGTGAAATGGCAAAAGAAGTGATTATATCTTTTATAGATGGTATAGAGAGCCTTGGTTTTAATGAAGAAGAGATAATAGATACAATTGCTGATTATATGAAGCGGAGGGAAAAATAATGGACACAATTTTAAAGGCTACAGATTTAAGGAAAAATTATTTGAAGAAAAGAGCATTAAATGGGGTTAATATAGAGCTTAAAAAAGGAAAAATATTAGGGCTTTTAGGACCTAATGGAAGTGGAAAAACTACATTTATAAAAATTGCTGCTGGAATATTAAGAAGTACATCTGGTGAACTATTAATTGATGGTCAAGCCCCTGGGGTATACACAAAATCAATAGTATCCTATCTACCTGATGTAAACTATTTATTTAAATGGATGAGAATAAAAGATGCAGTAGACTTTTTTAACGATTTCTATAGTGATTTTAGTGTTGAAAAATCAAAATCCTTGCTTGAATTTATGAAGCTAAATGAAGATGACAAAATTACAAGTCTTTCAAAGGGGATGCTTGAAAAGCTTAATCTTGCATTGGTACTTTCAAGGGAAGCCAAATTATATATATTTGATGAACCCCTTGGCGGAGTTGACCCTGCAACAAGAGATATAATAATAGATGCCATAATTAAAAACTGTAATGAAGATACATCCATGATTATTACTACCCATCTTGTAAGAGATATAGAAAGATTGTTTGATGATGTGGCTTTTATATTTGATGGAGAGATAATCATAAAGGGGGATGCAGAAGAACTTAGAACTAAAAGTGGTAAATCAATTGACGAATTATTCAGGGAGGCGTATCAGAATGTTTAAACTTATGAAATATGAAATTAAAGGAAGATATAAAACCACACTTGGGATTTGCTTAGGTATACTCCTTGTTAATGCATACGTATTTATAAAAACATATTCTTTACCTGCAGATCAGGCTTATACTGCAGTAATTCCTGTTGCATTTATACTAATAATATCCTCATTTGTACTCTCACTTATTAGAGGCGAGAAAATGTATCAGCGCGATCTATATGGAGATACAGGATATCTTATGTTTACGATTCCACAAAAAGGGGTTTCAATAATTGGCTCTAAAGTTTTATTATCCTTTATAGAGTTTATATTGTTTGAAGCATTATCTGTATTATCATCATTAATTATTATTAGCAGATTACCTGAATCTGAATTAGTTATGAATTTATTTAACAAGTATTTAGCATTAGCTACAAAGCTTACATTCTCGTTTATGTCAGTATATTTATTTGCACTAGTACTTATATTCTTTTCTCATTCAATAAGTAAAGCAGCATTAAATAAAAATAAATACAGTAAACCTGCATCAGCTTTAGTATTTATTCTACTAGCTTATACTATACAAAAGGCTTATGATTTCATAGCTTTAAAAATGCCTTACACTATAAATATAGTTGGCGCACCAGTGGATCAGAATTTTGGAAACTTTTCAATATCCATTGATTTAAATATTGCATGTACTATATTTATGGTATTAATCTTTATTGGAATATTCATGGGTGCATCCTATCTTCTTGAGAAAAAGGTTGACCTATAAAATAATAAAGGCAGCATCTTACATTTTTCAGATGCTGCCTTTTTCTATGCAAATTAATCTTTATCTAAAAACTTAAGCCTAACATCTGCAGCATAGGCATGTCCATATAGTCCTTCAGCCTTTGCCATTCTTGAAGCTACAGGCCCTAGACTTTTTATTGCTTCATTTTTTAGAATTTGGTGAGTGCAGGTTTTTAAAAATGTTCCAACCCAAACTCCTCCAGTATATTTAGCAGCTTTTAAAGTTGGGAGCGTGTGATTTGTTCCTGAAACATAATCCCCAAAAACTTCAGCAGACATCTCACCTATAAATAGTGATCCATAATTTTTAAGCTTAGGCATAATTGAATAATAATCATGAATAGAAATCTCTAAATGCTCTGGTGCATAATCATTAGCTATATCTGCTGCCTCATTTATATCCTTAACTATTACTATTTCACCATTTTGTTCCCATGAACTTTTAGCTATATCTGAAGTTGGAAGTTTCTCCAATATATTTTTAATTTCTATTTCCACTGAAGCAGCCAATTTTTCGCTAGTGGTAATTAATATTCCTTTTGCATTAATATCATGTTCTGATTGGGCCAAAAGGTCTGCTGCTATAAACTCAGCATTTGCAGTTTCATCTGCAATTACAAGCACCTCACTAGGCCCTGCAATAAAATCGATGCCTACCTGCCCATAGCATTGCCTTTTAGCTTCTGTTACATACCTATTGCCTGGTCCTACAATTATGTCAACTGGTTTTATCTGCTCTGTTCCATAAGAGAATGCTGCAATTGAATGAGCTCCCCCAACTGCATATATCTCATCTACGCCTGCAATATCTAATGCAACTAGTGTTGATGGATGTATTATTTCTGTACCCTTTATGGTTGGAGAACATGCCGCAATCCTTTTAACTCCAGCAACCCTTGCAGGAATTGAAAGCATAAGCGCTGTTGAAAATAGTGGATATCTACCCCCTGGTACATAGCAGCAGCATGAATTTACAGGTATTCTTTTGTGTCCTAGCAAAACTCCAGGATATATTTCTTTCTCCATACAGTCCTTCATTTCTTCCTTTTGAGCTACTGCAAATTTTCTTATATTATTGGCTGCAATATTTATATCTTCAATCAGCTTTGCATCTACTTTGCTATATGCTTCGTTTATCTCTTCTCTAGTTATTTTAAAGTCTTCTCTTTTATTTTTATCAAACATATAATTATATTTTTTAAGAGCATTGTCCCCATCTTTTATTACATTATCAATTATACCTGCTACACTTTTTATTAATGTGTTTTTATCTTCAGCCGTCTTTGGAATAGATCTTTTATATATTTTAGCCATTTATGTTCACCCCTAACTAAATACATTATAGAAATCATTATACTTTAGTATGATAAACTTGTAAAGTGATATAGCAGTCATTTGCGTACTTCCATTTTTCCCCTTTATAATGTATTATATATTCAAGCTTATCCACATAATGCCGATTAATGATATAGGAAAGCGGAAAGCCCAATAAGCCTAGTCATGGAGGGTGTACTTATGAAAGAAGTTTTATATGGTCTGAATAATAACAATATAATTTCAGGAAAAGATATATACAATCTAAAACAATATATTATTATAAAATACCCAAATACTACTTCTAAAGAGCACTCTGTGATACTTGCTAATGCAGTACACAAAATAATCGATACAAATATACATACCTTTAATGAAAAATACAGAAAAGATATACAATATGGAGTACTGCAAAAAGCCGTAAAAAACAATGATTTCTCTATATCTGCTTATGAAGTACTATGCCAGTGTATAGAAATGAATGAAGATAATGAAGCTTTCCAAAGCAGCCTTGTAAATTGGATAAATGAAAACCAGAGCATAAATATTTCATGTAGTGATCTTCATTATTTAGTAGATGAAGTAAAGTCTTTTGAATTTAAATCAAATGATGTCATAGATGAAGGCCAAACACTTGATTACATAGATAGTGTTGCCCCATCTGCTGAGCTAATTAAAGATTATTCTAGCACAGGCTATAAAACAATAGATATAAAAGGATATATAAATTCAATTTTAAAATCCATTTTATTTACCCTACAAAGCGACTATAAAAAAGCTGCATTGATATGGGCATTAGTTGCAATACTTATTTATCTTCCCATATTCAATATGCAGAAAGCCTCTTCAGAGGTGAGAGGATATAATCAAGTTAATAATAGTCAAATTACTGATTCCCTATTAGAACCATTTTATAAAAATAAGCCATCTGTAGATTTAGAATATGTTGAAGTTGATAGAGATAAACTTAAAAAATGGCTGGTAGGAAAAAAGTCGCTTCTAACTGATGAACCATATTTTTCATCTATACTAAATGCTGCTAAAGAATACAACGTAAATCCTCTTCTTATGATTTCTATAACAGGTCAGGAACAATCCTTTGTTCCAAGGGATAGCAAAAATGCAGCAAAGATTGCTAATAATCCTTTTAATGTATATGGAAGCTGGACTATATATAATACTAATATAAATGATTCTGCTAAAATAGCAGCTAAAACCCTAGCAGCTTCTATAAAGAAAATGCCTGCTAATGTAGATCCCATACAGTGGATCAATACAACCTATGCAGAAGATAAAAACTGGTGGAAAGGCACAAAGTGGTTTCTTGAGCAGCTCACCGAAAAGTGCCTGCCATATGACGAATAGCAGGCACAAAAAAGTAACCATCCCTGCTAGCACAGGAATGGTTATTTAATATAAACATTCGTGACAACCGCACTTTGCAGTTGATTACCTTCTCTTTATTTATGTTATAGCACAAGGAAGGCCAAAGTAAACATAGATTTAAATATAGATATCACCCTTATATAGAAACTTTTTACGCTACCTCTACTTCACTTCTATATCTATATCATTCTCATAATAATTTGTACTAACCTTTATATTAATCCTCCCTTTATCTCCTTTAGTTCTAACCCAAAAGGCGCTGCACCCTCCAAGTAGTGAAAATTTGCTTGGTCCCATTATTTCCCCTGGGCCATCTATTTCTACTTCTGCACATTCATTAGTAAATGGCATTATTTCTCCAAGGTTATCTAATAATTTTACAACTACTCTTGTTGCATCATAGCTTGTATTGTTAGTATATAAAGTTGTATCATCAGCTGCAACTTCCAATCTGTCCATAGACTTTTCTTCTCCAACTACTTTTGATGCAACTTCTTTGTCATCTATATATCCTTTTATGGTTAATGTATTTGCAGTATCTCCCCATCCGCCTGCTACCTTTATTACGAAAAATAGCAATTTCATTATATCAATATTGTTTTTTTGTGCTAATGTCATCAAGAGCATAAAGTCTTCTTCTTCTAAACTTGTTATTGTGCTCTTTTTTACCCTATCAATTATATATTGCTTTAAAGATAGAGTATCCTCTTTGCTTAAGCCAATTTGAGCAGATTCAGGCATTAAGTGGCATACCTGTATTGGAGGATGTTTTAAACTTGGGTAATTTTCTTTATCAGGATAAAACTTGTCAATGTAGACATTGTTTTTATATATTTTAATATAATCACAATTTGTCAATACATAAAATGGTATTATACCCCCTCCATCTTTTTCTCCCCTTGAAACTAACGATGGAACCTCTAATATAACTTTTTTATCACTATCTATTTGGCTTGCATATGAAAATGATGCGTATTTGGGTTGCCTAAACATATCCATTACACCATGATAGCAAATCTTATCTCCTGAACCAAAGCAGCTGTGAGTGTTATAGTCAAAAGCACACCAGCTGATGCTGCCTGATATATCTTCCCTACCTAAGGCCTCATTTATAACCCTAAGATGTCTTAACGCATGCTCAACCAACTTGCCTTCATGATCAAATCTTTTTGTAGGGTACATATGTCCATTGCTTTCAGTAACCAAATAAGGCACTTTCTCTTCAAGCCCTGTTACTTTTTCTCTTTCCTTAAATACTACTTTTCCACCGCTATGAGTAAAATCATTTATTGTATATACATCTTCTAAAAACTCACTTTTCTGCATATATCTAACACCGCCAGTTTGTCTGGTAGTATCTAACCGTCTAGCCATTTCATTTGTTTTCGTGTAAAAAGTATGGTTGTCTTGAGATTCATTTACCCTAACTCCCCATAATATTATGGAAGGTCTATTATAATCTCTTTCAATCATATCCTCTACACTCTTTATAGCAAGTTCCTGCCACTTTTCATCACCTATATGCTGCCATCCTGGAATCTCTTCAAACACAAGCAATCCTATTTCATCACATCTATCTAGGAAATGCCTTGACTGAGGGTAGTGAGAGGTCCTTACAATATTAAGCCCTAAATCATATTTTAGTATGTCTGCATCTTTCTTTTGAATCCTTTCTGGCATGGCATATCCAACATATGGATAGGATTGATGCCTGTTTAATCCTATAAGCTTAACCTTTCTGCCGTTAATGAAAAAACCATCTGGTTCAAAGCTTGCCTGCCTAAACCCTATTTTCTCTTTATATAAGTCTATTAAATTCTCCTTATATGAAAGAGTTACTTCAACACCATATAATTTGGGATTATCAATGTCCCAAAGCTCAATATCATTTATATCTTCCATTTTTAATGTGAAAGTAGATTCACCTTTAGAAATTAATTCTGTTTTTATTACCTCTTTAATTTTATCTTTATCATTTAATAGTACTGCCTTTAACTCATATTCTCCTTCATCTAAAAGGTTTTCAATCACTACATCAACCTCTAGCTTTTTATGCTCCTTTAGACAATCAGGTGTTCTTGCAAATATATTTTTAATATATACAGGCTCTACCACCCTTATTGACACTTCTCTGTAAATACCACCATAGGTTAAATAATCCACTACATTTCCATAAGGAGGTATGTCTTCTCTTTCTGTAGAATCCACTTCAACTACTATTATATTTTGCTCATCATATTTTATAAAATCTGTAATATCTGCTGAAAATGGAGTGTATCCTCCCTTATGTTCACAAACAAATTTTCCGTTGCAATAAACTTTTGCTGCAATCATAACACCTTCAAAATCTATAAATACTCTTTTTCCTTTATATTCACTACCTATTAAAATCTTTTTTGCATAACATGAAATAAATTGATATATATCTTCATTAAAATAATTGTATGGTGTAATTACATTAGTATGAGGCAGATCCACAGTTTCAAATTCTGAAAAATCAAAGTCTTTATCAATATATCTCTCATTAAAATCATTTTTGTATAACCAATTATAATTAATATAACTTACTTTTCCCAATTATCTCACCATCCTAAAAATATATTATAAGCTAGTTATATTATTCATTTTTCTATCTTCTATTTCTTTAACTATCTGTTCATGTTTCTCTTCTGTTAAATCGTAGAAAATCAAAGGTATACAAGCAAATATTCCAATTATTCCAGGTAAAATTGTAACTACTAAGTGAAAGGCTGAGAGTGTAGATTGGGTTTGAACCCCATTTGGAATGTAGTTTGCTGCACTTAAAATACCTGCAGATATTGCCCCAGTTATTGCAATTCCTATTTTAGTTATAAAGGTCTGGGTTGACATTATAAGTCCTTCATTTCTTTGTCCTGTTTTCCACTCAGCATACTCTATTGTATCTGCTGTCATAGCAGATAATACAACCATGGAACATCCCATCTGAAGTGTTTGAAGTCCTGTTAAAAATAATATTAAATTAATGTTGCTATCACCTACAAAATAAAATACAATGCCAACTATTAGGAGGAAAATATTGCTTCCCATTAGAGTATACTTTTTGCCAAACTTTTGGCATAGTTTTGGAGCTATTATGGTTCCTATTATAATCCCTGGTAAGGCTGCAAATGCAAACGTAGGCATTAAATCCAAATTGTTTAGATTATACTGTACATAATATATCTGCAAATTCATTTTTATTAAAAGTGCTGAATTTGTAATAAGACTTGCTATCATTGTTATCAGCAATGGTTTGTTTTGAGAAAAGGCTTTCAGTGCCTTTTTAAATTCGAACTTGTCGCTTTCAGCTGCCACATGCTCTCTAACTAAGCTAAAGCTTGTAAGATATAAAACTCCACCAATAATTGCAAATGTTACTGCAGTACCAAAAAAACCTTTTGCTAAATTTTCCCCACCATACAATCTTACTAGAGGAATTATTAGTATACTAGCAGCTACAGATGCGAGGCTTGTGCCAAGTCTTGCATATGCATATATCTTTGTTCTTTTTGTTGGATCCGTAGTCATTGCAGCAGGAAGGCTCCAGTATGGGATATCTACTGCTGTAAATGCCATACTCATTAAAACATAAGTTATAGATGCGTATACCATTGCAGCTATCCCTGTAAGATTGGGGACCGTGAAATTTAAAATCAAACATATCCCTATTGGTATTGGCGTAAACAAAAGCCAAGGCCTAAACCTTCCCCATTTTGTATTTGTTTTATCAGCTATTATACCCATCATTGGATCGTTTATAGCATCCCATATCCTTGCAAACAAGAATAATCCTCCGACAAATACAGGAGATAGCCCAAATACATCTGTATAAAACATCATCATATAACTGCTCCATAATGTAAATATTAAATTCTGTCCTATTCCACCGACAAAGTGACCAAAAACCTCCTTCTTTGTTACCAATTCACCTACAAGTACTTCACTTTTAGTACTTGATCCGGTTTCAATATTTGTCAACATAAGTCTCCCCTTTCATTTTATATTTTTATAGTAAAGAGTATATTTCTTATGGACAAACAACAAATCTTATTGAAGTTTTTAGGACATCATACATTATTAACTTGCTCACCTACTATTTTATGGCTACAACTATATAATTTCAGTATCTTAAAGAGACATATTCAATAATAGGGTGACTTATTACTACATTTTAAAAGATAAAGCATTCATATTGAATTAAATGAGTCCAATACGAATGCTTTATCTTTTAAAGTAAGATACTACTATAGATAATAATTTTTTATATTCTTTCTATATTCATTAGGTGTAACTCCATACTTATCCGTGAATTTTTTATAAAAATAGCTTTTGTTAGAGTACCCTAATTTCTTTATTATATTATTAATACTTTCTTTGCTGTCTATAATCATTTCCCCTGCCATTTCCATTTTTATATCTATTAAATACTGAGAGTATGTTTTACCTGTATTTTTTCTAATTATCCTATTTATATGATCTGGATCAAAGAAAAATATATCTCCTAATTCACTTCTAGAAACAGTAGATACATTTTCTCTAATATATGAATCAATTTCATAGAATATACTGTTTTCTACTTTTTCTATATCTTCACTTACATAAATTTCTTCATAATTATTGAATAGCATAGCAAAAAGCCTTACTATATATCCCTTTATTATATATTGATACCCTGTCTTTTTGTAATAGTTTTCTTTTATAATCATTTCTATAATAGCTTTAATTTCACTATCCCCCATAGATTTGAATAATATATATTCTTTGGGTGCATTTTTAGAATAGCTTTCTATATTAAAAAAGTCTATTAGTTCCCTTTTATTTATACAATCTCTCAACATATCAATATCTAAAAAATGCTTTGATATGCATAAAAATATAACAAAATCCCCTTCTGCTATATTAAGCTCTCTATGAATGCAATTAGGATTTAAAATGCATATATCTCCTTCATTTAGTGTATGCTTTTTGCCATTTATGAATTGCTTGTAAGTACCTTCATAAACATAAATAACCTCTATATAGTTATGTCTATGATAATTATATATATATTTTAAATTATAAGGATTTCTAATTGCAGCATTAACAAAAAAATCTACATCTAATTCATATACATTTTCGTTATTATTAATATATTCTGTTCCATCATTACAGTTGATATTAAAATTTTGATGTATCCTTTTAAAATATCTGCTTTTTCTGTACTCTTGCATTAGTTTATCGTCTGTTACTTGTCCATTTTCATAAAGATGTTCTAAATTCTGCTCAAACTCCCAGATGTCTTGAAAATATTCTTTAACATCCATGGTATCCCACCTAATGATTATATATGGTGCTTTATTTAATAACCTACATCTTGCTTTTATATGTACTAGGGTTTTCTATAAGCATTGAGACAACTTCATTTGTATTTTCCATAACGTCCCTATAGCTTAAATATAAATCAATATCTAGCTTATTGCTATCTTCTAAAAATTCATCAACAATTGCATATAAGTACTTTCCAGCATCAAGCAACCTTTGAGATAGGCTGTTTTCTTTTTTGGGTATGTATCCTAAAACATATCCATCCTCTGTTGTAACCATTATTGCATTTTTATCATATTGGTTTTCAGGCTCACGTTTTAGGTAAAGTATATCCCCTTCGTCTAAATGATTATGAACCACGCTCATATCTCTATAAAATAAACCTGCTACATAGGTTGAAAATAGATATACATCTTTTACATGGGGTTTTACAATTTGTTTTTTAATATCAACATACCTTATTTCCTTTTTAATATCTTCAAAGCCACCATTTACTCTTTTCCCAAGAAGTCTCAATAGCCTTTTTTTATTTTTTTGTTTATTTCTTTATCTAGGGCATCCAAAAGAGATTTTTCAACACCTTCGTCCCAGTCATCCTCATGCTTTCTAAGATAGATTATAGCCTCTATCCTGTTATCATCATACCTTGTGGTTAAGGCTATTTGAGGCAAATCAAGCTCTATTATATTGTAGTTACTTAAATTTTTAAGTATACAATATAAAAATATATCAGATTTGTTTTCAAAAGATAAATCGTCATCTTTTAACCCTTCATCGGAAGGTTTAAGTTTCATTTCATCAAAATTAATTGTTTCCTTTGCATATTCTATAAGTGATTTCATACTTGCTTCATTTCCACTTTTGCTTATATAATAGCTTACTTTATAATCTAATGGGTCTTTTTCAAGCAATGGAGCTAAATCACTAAAATTCAAATCTGCATCTAATTCAGATGCTAAATAAATATATGTATCAGTATCTGCTTCCGCACTTTTAAGTGAATTATTTAAAACACCTTTCCATTTTTTATTCTTTAATATATCAATGCATTGATTCCTTATATCTCTTTCTATGTTGCTTGACCACCCGTTTTTCCTTTTCACATCACCCTCACCAGGGTCCCAAAATGGTCTCATCCACTTTTTTATGTAGGCACTAGCACATAAATCCTCAAAACTTTTTGCATAGTGTTTAGCATACTTCATATACTCTGTAATTGTTTCAAGGCTGTCGTGAAATTCATATACATCATTTTTATCAGAAGAAAATATGTAGTATATGAGCCTCGAAATATTTGAAAACACATTTTTATCAACCTTTCTGCTTTTTAGATACCAGCTCATAGAAGCTTTTTGGGCACAGATAATAGCTGATATGTTTGGCATTACTACATTATCACATCCATTTTCAATTAGCCAAACTTTTATGTCATCTGTTAACGGCTCTATATTTTGAATACAATGTACCTTCCCGAATCCATAAGTTTTGTTTGCCATTTCAAAAACATATTTATTATGCAGGTCCATATACTTAAAAGCCGTTATAGCATAGAATGTAAACTCACTATGAAGTCCTAAAACAGATGCTATCCCCCTTCCCTCTTCATTCCCCGATATACCAAGCAGGGTCAGTCCAAGTTTTATAATATCATTATTATTGCTTTTAGTTGATAGATTTCTGCCTAGTAAATATAGCTTTCCCCTATCTATCAGTCTTTCCCTTACATATATGTCTAAATGATGGCAAAAGGTGAAATAATACATAATAAATGGGTCCTCTAGAAGATTAGAAAGTTCACCTATACTTGCATCCCCATCTAAGCAGCTAGTAACTGCTTTAAGTAAAAGCATTGCCTTTTCTTCTTCATATTCTTTAGGTACATCATCACTAAAAAAAGCAAATAAGGTATCAAACTTCCCCGCACTCTGAAAATCTTGATCGCCATAAATTTTATCAGGATACTTTCGTGCATAGTCTAATAGCTCATCATATATATACAAATATTATTTCACCTCCATTTATTTATCTTCTTATATAAATTATACAAAAGTGGGAGCCTCATTACAAATAGGTTTTAACATGTTAGCGTAAAATCGTTGCGGAATGAAATATAAAATAAATAGAAATTACCATGCTTTTGGCATGGTAATTTCTATTTAACACCTAAATTAGTTTCAATTTTCATCCTAGCGCCTTACCCTTACTCCTTTACTGCTCCTGCTGTTATGCCAGCGAAAATATACTTTTGGAATGCAAAGTATATAAGCAGCGTAGGAATCATGACTATTACTACTGCGGCGCTTAACTTAGGCCATGAGGAAGTTCTTGGATCTTGAGAGAATTTTAAAAGCAAGGTGCTTAATGTACGATGATTTGCACTAGGCATATATAGGAAAGGTATATACATATCATTTAGTACATCCACGGCTTTTAGTATTCCCAGCGTAGCTGTAGCAGGCAACACCATAGGAAAAATTATCTTCCAGTAAATCGTAAAATAACTTGCCCCATCTATCATGGCGCTTTCATCTATAGAGACTGGTATCTGTTCTAAAAACTGGTTATATATATATATCTGCATAAGATCCGCCCCTACATATATAAGTAGTGGAGCTAGCAGTTTATCATACAAATGCAGATTTGTTATCAATCCAAACCTTGAAATTTCGGTAACAGTTCCAGGAATTATAAGCCCTATTAAAAATAATAGGTAATATACTTTTTTTAATTTAAAATCAAATCTTGTAAGGCAGTAGGCTACCATGGTGCTAAGTATTGAGTTTATACTAACCGCCCCAATCACTAATATCATTGAATTACCTAATGCTCTAAAAACATGCCCATTTTCAAAAACAGCTTTATAATTGTCCAAATATAAACTTGTTGGCGGCTTTAATGCTGATTCTGAACCAACTTGTGCCAATGTTTTAAATGATGTAAATACGGTTATAAGTATTGGCATAATTACTATGACCGTAATTATCATGAAAAATACTACTTTTAAGACTTCTCCCAGATTTTTTAATGCTTTTTCATTACTTCTTTTCTCTTTTTTAACCTCTAACTCAGCTAACATCATAATATCACCTCTTTAAGTTAAGCAATTTTTTCTGACCAAGTGTAATAACTATTATCATAATCATAAGTACAATTGCCATAGCTGACGCCATTCCAAAACTGGAATATTTAAAAGCTTTATTTACTGTCTGGAGCGTAAATGTACTACTTGCCGTTCCTGGCCCTCCATTAGTCATAACATAAGGAATATCGAAAACCATAAGAGCTCCTCTTACATTTAGGAATAGCACTAGTTCTATAACGCTCTTTATATTAGGCAAAACAATATACCAAAATTGCTTAAAAGAACTTGCTCCATCTATGATAGATGCCTCTACCATATCTTCTGGAAGTGATTGAAATGCTGCTAGAAATAATATTATGTGTACACCAGTAAATCTCCATAATGAAACTCCTACAAGGGAGTAATTTACAATTTTGGGATCACTAAGCCATGCAACTTTGTTCATATGGAAAAATTGTAATATACTATTTAAAACTCCATCTTGTGAACTATATAGGAATGAGAACATGCAAGATACTGCTACACCATTTATAACATAAGGTAAAAAGGTAACAGACTTAAAAAACTTACAAGCCTTTACTCTTTCATCCAATAAAAAAGCTATATATAATTCAAGTGGTATGAATAATAGATGCATTACAAAATAGAGTCCATTATTCTTTAATGACTTCCATACTTCTGGTGAATCCGTAAATATAGTTTTAAAATTGGAAAGCCCAACGAAATTTTTTGTAGGACTTACACCATCCCAGTTAGTAAAACTTAATTTAAAAAGATCTACAAGTGGATATACCATAAATAGAAGTATAAGTATAGTTGGTATAAGCAAGAAAGTAATCAGTAATATATGCTCTTGGGTTTTTGTTGCATTTCTTTTTGTCATCCTTATTGCACCCTCCTTAGGTCTTTATTAAAAAGGGCTGCCTCAAAACGATTATATGGTACAGTTTAAAATAGCGTTACATACAAATACTAATCATTTTGATGCAGACCCTCTAATCATGCTACTTTATTTTGCTCTTGCATTTTTCCACTTACTATTCATTTCATTCATAAGATCATCTAACTTTTTACCAGACATCATTTCCTGTCCCATTCCCTTTTGGTCAAAGTTGATTGCATTTGAAATCTTGGTAAATTCTTCTCCATAGAAAACTACTACAGGTTTTACATCGAGTCCTTCAAAAGCTTGTTTAAAGAATTCATCTTCATATTTTACGCCCTTAACTGTAGGCACATTTTTGGTACTTGTAACAAACTTTGCATAATAATCGCTGCTAAAGAACCATTCTATAAATTTCAATGCTTCTTTCTGGTTCTTGCAAGTCTTTGGTACCCCCCAGAACATCTCTGTCATAAATGTAGTATAGAATGGGTCGCTATCACTGTTTCTAACAGGTAATAAGAAAACGCCTAAATTATCATCTTTTCCACCGTTGTCGTTATAATCATTCTTATACCATGAACCTGCAGCCATCATAGCTCCTTTACCAGCTACGAACATTGCTCTTTCCTGATCCCAGCCATATCCTAATGGGTCATCTCCACAAACCTTAGCATCATACAACTTCTGTATTTTTTCATAAGAAGTATAGAATGGCTCACCTTTTACAAATGGCTCATCCTTTTCAGCCATTTTATTATAGTATTGTCCATCCCCTGCCTCTAGCATAGGCATGTATTCATTAAAAGGATAATTTGGCCAGGCATCTTTAGCACCTATTAAAAGAGGTATATACTTTTTACCATCTTTTATGGTCTCACATACTTTAAGGAATTCATCCCAAGTCTTTGGTACTTGTAAGTTGTATTCCTTAAATATGTCCTTGTTATAGTATACAAATTCGTTAAATGCTACTTGAGGTATTCCTAAAACATTTCCTTTAATGGCCATGTCCTTAGCATATATGTTATTTTCAGTTGCCTTCAAATCATTTAAAGGTACCATGACATCGGCATAGGTAACAAGGTTGCTCTGCCTTATAGGAAATACATCAGGCAGCTGACTTGCCGAGTTTCTAATCTTCATGGTGTTGTCATATTCATTAGGAGCTATCTGCTCTATCTCCAAAGTTACATTAGGGTGATCTTTCTTATAAGCCTCTGCTAGATTATCTGTTTCAGTAAAATACTTATAATCTCCCTCTCCCCAAAGGGCCATCTTAAGTGTTACATCTTTTTTGCCGGCATCTTCTGATGTTGAAGATCCTGAACAGCCTGTAACAAGCGTCCCGACTAGAGTTACACCTAAAATTACAGTGGTTAACTTTTTAAATAACTTCTTTCCATCCACTTTTAGTTCCCCCTCAATCTTTATAATTTTTTATTTACTTCTATAAATATAGTTTATATGTTAGTGCCACCTATATGAATGATATATATTTGCAATTTTTTGATTTATATTATTATTCTATACAGTTAAAAGGTTGTACTAAAATTTTTCATTTCAATACAACCTTTTATTGTGTTGCTATTTGTTTTTATATTGAAGAGGGCTTACCCCTACAATCTTTTTGAATGTTCTGCTAAAATGCTCTATGTTAGGATATCCCACCTTTTCGCATATCTCATATATCTTCATATCAGTGTTTTTCAAGAGTTCCTTTGCCCTTTCTATCCTGACGTTAGTCAAATAATTTATAAAATTATCCCCCGTCTCCTCAGTAAATATTCTGCTAAAGTATGTCTTGCTAAAGCCTACATAATTACTTACTGTTCCTAGTGTTATTCTTTCTCCATAGTTTTTTTGTATAAACTTCTTGGCATTTTTTATGGTGCTGCTCTGACTTTGCTTTATGTTGTTCTTCATGCAATCTATAATCTTCTCTAGAAGCTTTATAATCCAATCCTCTATTTCTTCAGCTGTTTCAAATTTTTTTATCTGATCATAAAAATTAATATTTTCTCCTAGTATTAACTCTAAATTGTTATCTTCGTCCTTCATTACATACTGAACCATAATTAGCACTATTTCCAAATAGTATATATATATTTTTTCAATATTGTTCGGGTTAGACAGCTCCTCCATTGACAGTATACTTTTCATTTCTTCCTTTGCTAAATCACTGTCCATTCTATCTATAGAGTCCAATAACCCGTTTTCTTTGCCCATTTCAATTACAATCTTTTGCGTTATATTATTATTTTTATTGACCTTTATTTCATCTAGCTCTTCTGAATCCTTAGGATATATATCCCTACCCTTACCAAAAATAAACCTCAGACTGGAATTCTTTTTTGCTTCTTCAACCAATGCTTTTACATCATTAAATTTATTGCTCATACTGCTTACGCCAATCGTAACCCCTATATTTAGAAAGTTTTTAAGCGAATACCTTATTTTGCCTAAGATACTAGCTATCTTTCCATCTAGGTTGTCCCTATCATCATCGTTGAAGCTAAAGAAAATCCCAAATTCCACTGGAGATAGTGCCAGTGCTTCTCCTATTTTTACTGCTTCTAGCACCTGTCTTATTGCATTTTCTACAGAAACAATAAGTTCCTTAAGCTCGTTATCCTTATATCTTTTTTGAACTAGACTAAAATCATCAATAAGCAGGCAGCAGCAAACATAGTTCTTATTCCCCTGTAGATTAATCGTTCCGTTATGTAATTCGTCAATATTTAAATTTCCAGAAAAAAGTCTCCTTAAAATATCATTTTTATCTGGCTTTGGATCATTATCTACTCTATCTTTTTTCACATTATATAATGTTCCAAGCACCACTTTAAGGACTTTATCTGGTTCCATATCCGTCTTTAAAATATAGTCATTTATACCTAGCTTAAATGCACTTCTCACTAAGGAATAATCATCATATGCGCTCAATACTATGAATTGGGTGGGAATATTTAGCTCTCTACATTCTTCAATAAGCTGAATACCACTCATAACAGGCATATTTATATCAGTTATTACTATATCAATATCTTTATCTTCTTTGATTATATCTAATGCCTTTTTCCCGTTTGAAGCCTCAATTACATCATCAAATCCATACTCTTCCCAGCGCACTAGCGATTTTATGGCGAGCCTTACAATAGGTTCATCTTCAACCAAAAGCATTTTATACATTAATAATTCACCTGCTCTTTAATTATGGGAAGTATAAGTTTCACTTTTGTAAATTTATTTTTTTCACTTGATATAACTATTCCATATTCCTCCCCACAGTTTAATTTGATTCTCCTATCTACATTTTTTAGCCCGATACTATTAAATCCCCGCCTGGATCTTTCTTCACAATTAAAAATATTTTTGATTTCATCATCAGTCATACCAACTCCATTGTCTTCAACTTCAAATATTAACTTCTCATTTTCCAAGTATCCAGAAACTATAATATTTTTATCCCCATCAATCTGGCTTATGCCATGAATAATTGCATTTTCAACTATAGGTTGAAGTATAAGTTTTATAACATAAAGTTCTTTTACATCATCATCCACATTGGTTATTATATTAAAGTCATCTCCAAACCTTACCTTCATAATTTCTATATAGTTGTCTAGATACTGAAGCTCCTCTTCTACTTTAATAAGTGTAGCCTCGCTTTTAAATGTAGCAGACAGCAGCTTCATAAAAGAATCTGTTACATTCTTAATGTTGTCCACCTTAGAAATTGTGGCCATAAGCTTTATCACATTTAATGTATTATATATAAAATGAGGGTTAATCTGAGCCTGAAGCACCTTTATTTCCTCTTTCGAACGCTCTCTCTCCTTTAAATCTCTTTCCTCTATAAGATTTTTTATATCATTAAGCATTGTATTGTAATTGCTTTCTAGCTCTACTATCTCATCAAGATTGCTATCTACATTGATTGTCTCATCAAATTTCTCATACTTAATACCTTTCATTTTATTAATAAGCTGTTTTATAGGTAATACAATATCTCTAAAGAAAGACTTTGAATATGCTATGAAAAGTATAATAAATATTACAAATATCACCAAAAGTGTCTTCATTATATTTGATGTATCTTTTGTAAGTTCCCTGTAATCCACTATATTTATAATTGACCAATCCGTTTTCTCGGATTTATATTTTGATATATATTTACTTTCGCCCTTTGACTGATACCTATAAGAAGTGTAACTGCCTTTATACTTCCTATTTAGGTATTCTATATCAGCAATATTTTTTCCAAGAAGGTTTTTATCTGGTGATATAATAACTTTTCCATCAGAGTCAGCTATAATCATCTTTCCTACTTTGTCATTGGTAAACTTTGAATATATAGAATCTAATACCTGAGTTTTAATTTCAAAGTATATAAACTCTGTTGATTTATTAAACGAATTAAAGTTAGGACTAACTCCCACCAAAAAATCCACCTGATTGTCATGGCTGTTTTCTGACACCTTAAAATTATTAATACTAAACACCTTGTTTTTGTTTTTTACACATTCTTTATACCACGAGCTGTTTTTTACGGAGGGATCATATTCACACTTTGGAGTCTTATAAACAAACCTCTCGCCATTTGTTAAAAGAAAACTAATTGAGTTTATCTCTGGTTCTAAAAATATGTACAAATGTACTCAGATTAGATAATTCGCACTTATCAC
>ENA-UOOK01001042-UOOK01001042.1-fermentation-metagenome-genome-assembly--contig:-NODE-1042-length-37062-cov-3.861837_pt1 | contig 37062 bp, 28 predicted proteins | sample MGYA00245777_ERZ724023 | MGnify/ENA primary metagenome ERZ724023 (study PRJEB28704, sample SAMN03018312) | fermentation metagenome | biome: anthropogenic terrestrial biome; feature: soil; material...
GCTGCACATGGACACCAACTGCTGAACTTGAAATTAATGTATGCAAAGGTTATATAAAGAATTTGGAATGCGATGTTACTATTGAGCTACTTTAGATAAGGAGGGAATTCTGTGAAAGACATGGAGATGAGCATAAGCTTAAAATGTAGCGTGTGTGGGAATGACCAATTTTCTACTGTTGATGAAACTATAGAAGATTTATTAGAAGCGCCTGATAACACTCTTATAAAGTGTTCGGATTGTGGGAGGATTTTGACTAAAGAACAAATAATAGAAGAAAATAGTCATATCATTGATGCAAATCTTGAAGATTTCAAAAAAGATATTGTAAAGCAAGTAGAAAAAAGATCTAAAGAAGGCGTTTAAGAAATGGAAATAAAAGATATTTTGGACTTGGTTATAGGCTATGGAATCCCATTGGTAGCTATTATTATTTCAATTTTTTCATTTTATGAGTCAAGAAAAGTAACTAAAGTTCAGTTAAGACTTAATGAAATGGAAGAAAAACTGAAAAAGTATGAACTTGAAGAGAAAGAAAAAGAACGAGCTGCAGGTAATAAAGCTATAGTAGAAGCTAGAATTTACAATGTTTCTAAAGGTAAGTACAAGTTAAAAATTTGGAATTCTGGACAAGCTGCAGCATATGATGTTGATTATGAGGTCCCAGAAGAACTTAAGAAAGTTGTATTCAGGGACAAAGTTCCGTTTGAAATTCTAGAGTCTGGTAAGAGTTTCGAGGAACATATAGTTTATTATATGGGAATGCCATCAAAACTTTATGTTAGAACGACATGGAATGATGCGGATGGTAATCGAAATGAGAGAGAGCAGTTAGTAACATTTTAAAGTGAATGGAGTGATGCAATGAGCCAATTAACGCAGTACATAATCGCATTATCAAACCTTTATGGAATGATCCATAAGGATAAAGTTGTAGAAATCTACAACATCCAGAATGAGGAATGATCTGCTGACTTATCTGAAAAAGAATTTCTTCAAGTCAGGAGATGAGAAGGCTGATTGGCTCGCTGAAGATATCCAAGGGATGTGTCAATTTGGTGTGGACATTCAAACTATATTTGATTCTTTTAATAAAATGAAGATAAGTTTTAAAGACATGAATCAGACTAATGAAGTGGCACAGCTTATTATGGAGCTATCCAATAACACTAGAATTTGGGAGAACAACGGGCATACACCTCAAGAAATCTTTGAAAAGTTTGAGAAGCCGAACTTACGACCACAACCAGATAAACTGTTCGATTTTGGTTGGTCTAATGTTATAGAGAAGAAAGAAAAGATCGGTAGAAACGATCCATGTCCTTTATAAAAAGTATAGTACAAGCTATATTTGCATCAAAAATTGTATATTTATAAAAAATGTATACATTTATTGATTATGTTCATACAAATTTCAAACCACAAATAGCATAAACAAGTAAATCATTGATAATTGATGTGTGTTAATTGATTATTGATAGTTGAAAATACAAAGGACGAAAAGTATACTGACAGTAGTTTAAAAAATCTTTTTAGAGAGGATTAACCATGACATGAAATTATTTAAACACAATGAATCATCTAAAAAAAATAAATTATCAAATAATGGCTCAAACATGATTATTGTTAAAAGCAATAATGCTTTTAACAAAATATTAAAAAATTATTGGTCCAACAGATATATTGTTGCAATGCTTTATATTGGACTTATATATTATGCCATATTTTGTTATGTACCTATGTATGGGATACAAATTGCATTTAAAGATTATAAATTTTTAAAAGGTATTACAGGAAGTCCATGGGTTGGTCTTGAAAATTTTAAAATGTTATTTATCGGTTCGGGGTTTTTGGAAGTCTTTAAAAACACATTAATAATTAGTTTTTATAAATTACTGTTTGGATTCCCTACACCAATTATTTTAGCACTGATGTTGAATGAAGTTTACAATGTACGGTTTAAGAGAGTAGTTCAGACAATATCTTATTTGCCGCACTTTATTTCATGGGTAATTATATCAGGCATTCTCCTGCAAGTGCTTTCTCCATCTTCTGGTGCAGTTAACTATATAATAAAGTTACTTGGGTTTGAACCAATTTTCTTTATGGGAGACAGTAAATGGTTTCGTTTTACATTAATAACATCAAGCATTTGGAAGAATATCGGTTTTTCAAGCATAATATACTTAGCTACTGTGTCAAGTATTAATACTGAACTATATGAAGCAGCATATATAGATGGAGCTACACGACTAAAACGCATTATTCACATAACAATACCTGGGCTTATGCCAGTTATTATGATACAACTTATTTTAAGTGTAGGCTCTATAATAAATGATGACTTCGATCAGATTTTCAATATGTATAATGAAGCTGTCTATAATGTTGCAGATGTTATTGGTACTTATACCTACAGGATGGGTCTTGTAAATCTGCAATATGGGTTTTCTACTGCAGTTAGTTTGTCTAAAAATGTGATAGCATTTATTTTGATTGTTTTTACAAATATAGTTACATCCCGTTATAGCGAGTATGGGATTTGGTGAGGAGGTATACTAGAATGAGTACACATAATTCAGACTTTGTTAAGGGAAGAGGAGACAGAATATTAGATACAGTCAACTATTTTTTGCTGGTTTTGCTTGCAATCGTTACATTATATCCCTTTTGGTATATTTTAATTATTTCAATAAGTACCCAAGCAGAAGCAAACAAAATAGGTCTGCATATTTTCACTGCAAATCCGAATTTCGATAGCTATAGGAGTATCTTCAAAAATAGGTATATATATATGGCATATGGCAATACAATTATTAGAGCAGTACTAGGAACTTCAATTAATCTTTGCTTGACAACTATGCTTGCTTATGCAATGTCAAAAAAATATTTACCGCATAGAAATTTTTACACATCAATTATAATATTTACTATGTTTTTTAGTGGAGGCTTGATTCCAAGTTATTTACTTATTAGAAATTTGAACCTTCTTAACACAATATGGGCTTTGATCATTCCTGGGGCAATTGGTACCTACAATATGATTATTATAAGAAACTATTTTCAATCTCTTCCTATAGAATTGGAGGAGTCGGCAAAAATAGATGGAGCGAATGATTTACGAATTTTGCTCAGTATATATCTGCCTGTTAGTACACCAGTTATTGCAACAGTTACGTTATGGTGCTTGGTAGGGCATTGGAATGCTTGGTTTGATGCCTTGATTTATACAAATGGGAATCAAAAGTTAATGGTACTTCAATTATTACTAAGAAAACTGCTTATTGAAGGTTCTAATAACTTAATAAATGCTAGTTCTCTTAAAATTGAGGATTCTAGCTTGGCACCTTCTACAGAATCAATTAAAGCTGCAACAATAATGGTGTCCACATTACCTATACTAATGGTTTATCCATTTATTCAAAAATACTTTGTTAAAGGTATTATGATAGGGTCGCTAAAAGGTTGAGCACTAATGGTTGTATCGGTTTAAAAGTTGATTTGTATTCATTTGTACAATGCAAATGATTGCAATATAAAAACAAATTTTAAGGAGGTTTTCTAAGAATGAGAAAGAAAAATATCAAGAGAGTGTTTGTATTAATACTTGCAGCATTAATGACAGTGTCATTAATCTCCTGTACAAGCGGCGACAAAAAAGGTAATGAAAATTTAGACACTAAGCAAAATGAAACTGCAGATACTTCTCCTACAGTTTCCAAAGATGTGGATGATGGGTCCGAAGTATATGAATACACCTGGGTAGGATATGCTTATGGTGCAGTTCTTGCTGAAGGTGAAGATGCAGTAATACAGCGTATGATTGAGAAAAAATATAATATTAAACTCAAACCTGTATTTATAGACCGTTCAAACTATGAAGAACTGATGAATCTCAAATTCGCTAGCAATGAAATACCAGATGTATTTACTGCTAACAATGCTGTTATGCTTGGTAAATGGGTTAATCAAGGTGTAATTGCGGAACTAAAGAAAAAAGATATTCAAACTTATGCTCCTAATGTATACGCAGATATAGAAAGTATGGCTGCACTTGATCCGTATGTAATGAAATATACTATAGTTGACAATAAAAACTATGGTTTGCAGCTTACTAGCCTTGATGCAACATATCGTGCTCCTGTAGTTTGGAGAACTGATTGGTTAAATAAGCTTGGAATTAGCAAAATTCCTGAAACTGTAGCTGAGTTCGAAACTGCTCTTTATAAAATTGCAAAAGAAGATCCTGATGAAAATGGAAAGCCTGATACATATGGATGTAATGCAACAGGTCTAGATACTATCTATGGCACATCAGGATATCTTCAGGATTTTTGGGGGATGAGGGATGGAAAAGTAGTATGGGGCGGTATTCAACCAGAAATGAAAGAAATTCTTTCATTGTTCCAGAAATGGTATAAGGACGGGGTAATTGATCCCGAATTTGTTACTGGCGAGAATCAGGGAGGGTATTGGGCAACTAGCCAACCGTTTGCCAATGGCAGAATCGGATTATCTTCTCTTGGATCATATTACCACTGGAATCCTCCTTATTTTGAAGATCAGGACTGGATCTCTACGAATGGTAAGCTATTTAGGGAACTCCAAGGGGAAAATGCGTACTATGATTTTGGTAAACCAGCAGTTGGTGTTGATGGGAAATCCGGGATGGCTGTTTGGTCACCTGCAACAGGTATAACTGTAATGGGTATCCAGATGGAAAAGGAACCCAAGAAAATCCAAAGATTCCTGAAGACACAAGATGGATATTGTGAAAATCGTGATTATTATGTAAATGTAAGATATGGTGTTGAAGGTACTAATTTCGAATTTGACAAACATGGTATGATTAAGTCCCTTGATACTGCTGATGTTCCTGAAGAAAAGAAAGCAACTGCACTTGGTGGAGGATTTTCATTCATGAACTATAATAGTATGAAGTGGTTTAAGGATCTTAACAAGCAGCAGTTTGAATTTGCTGATAAAATATCTTCTGATGCACGTATTGCAAATGCATGCTCAGCTTCATTACCTTCTCAATCAAAATATTTTGCTGAGCTTGATAAGTTACAAAAATCTACTTATATTGGTATCATTACTGGTGATTTACCAATTGATAAATTTGATAAGTTCGTAGCGGAATGGCTGAGCAAAGGTGGAGAACAGCTTACTAAGGAAGCTAATGAATGGCGTCAAAGTATTGATAGCTTAGATGCTGAGTAGTTTTAAAGTAAAAAATATGATGAAGAATCATGAATTTGAATTTTTGTTATGACTTTGCTGCAAAAAACTGAGTTCATGAAGAAATAGAACCAAGTTAAATTTGTTCTAAATTAAGAAAGGCTGGGGATATTAAAATCTTCGGTCTTTCTTATTTCACTGCATTTAAACAACAGAAAATGTTCCTTAAGCATTCTCTGTCCTGTACTGTTTGGGTGTTTTGCCATATCTTGATTTAAATTTTCTGTTATAATATAGTAAGCTATTGTAGCCTGCTGCTTCTGCGATGCTTTCTATACTCATATCACTACATAAAAGCAAATCCTTGGACATTTCAAGTCTTGCCTCAATTAAATAATCTATGAAATACATGCTGGTTTCCTCTTTAAATATACGGCTCAAATAATTCGGACTAATGTGCATAACATCAGCAATTGTATTAAGGGATATAAGTTCGTGAGCAATATTTGAACTGATATAAAGTTTTACCTTTTCAATCAGTTCTTTATTGCGTACACTAGAGGATGATGAATCATCTGCAAACCATGAATCCAAAACATTCTCAATTAAAATTGTAAAATCTGTAATGCTTTCGCAACAATCTAAGTTATAATATAAATTAGTATATTCATTATCAATGGAGTTATCAAGAGGTAATTGCTTCTTGTAATTTTCCAATAATGCTATAATTTGCATTAAAACAGCCATTGTGTGGTTAAAAGGGTATGCTCCTTGGCTAATGTCTGTTACAAGCTCATGAACGCAGAGGATAGATTCTTCTTTATTACGAGTGCGTAAACTGCTGTAGAATTTCTCTAAATATGTATCTGGAATTCTGTTTTTACTTTCCTCTAATGGCATAATATCATTACATGTTAATATATATTTATCATGAAGCAAGTAGCAATAATTTATGCATGTAAGTGATTGATTATATAATTCTGAAATTTTCAGAAGTTCATCACAAATATCACTCAATCCTGCACATGCTTGAAAATTTAGTTCATTAAAAATATATCCACATATTTTTCTGATAATTTCTTTACAGTTTTCTTCTTTATTCCGGATATTTAATACCAATATCACACTTTTCTTACTTTGTGTACAAAGACAGTTTATCCCATTATCTTCAAATACTTCCTCTGCAAAATTGATTATCTTCAATTTTGTATATTCAGAGGTTCTTAAATCTGTTGCATTTTCTCCAATCAATTTTATCACTACCACCATATAAAAGGGAAAGGAAAAGTTTATTTTTAAAAGATCTAGCTGATTCAGTATCTCATCTGTTTTTTGGTAGATTCCATTAATTAAATTAAGATAAAAATTCTGAAGCACAACATTACGGTTCTTTAATATCTCACCTTCTTGCTTCCTTACAATAGAAGACAGATCCTTTACTTCAGAATATGCCTTTGTAATACGCCTGACTGATAGAAAAAGAGCAATGATAAATATGATGATTATGCTCAAGCCAAAGTATAAAGAAACCAGATTAAGAAATTTATAATTTTCTGATAACTGATCTATATAGTTCACTGAGATATACTTCCATTTATTATATTCGGAAGCCGCATAGGAAACAACCATCTTTTTTCCATTATACCATGTAATAAAATAACCATTCTTATCATTGTTATCAATTAACTTTTGACCGTATGGAAGAGCAGATAATGGAGTTGAAATTAGATTCTGATCATTATGAGATATAATTGTACCGTTTTCGTTCACTATAATTATTTGTCGGATATTTTCTGGAGCTGCATCTTTTATTAATGATTGAAGTTTACTTTCATCAATGGAGATAACTATTCCGCCCAGATAATCTTTATACGAAAATGGGTATTTACGAACTAATGATATGGTATTTATGGAATAATAAGGATATGATTCTTTCCCTCTTGTTTTCCTGGTTTCCATCCATTCATATAAATTCTTCATAGAATCCATATAATCTACCCACTCAACATCTCTATGAGCCATCTGGCTGGAAGTATCTGTAAGGTAATTTATACCTTTTGTAGAGATTATAACATTACTATTTTTATAATATACAGATATCTCTGTAATTATTGGATTAAATGATGCTAGAGTCTTTAATTTATCATAGAGATCGATCATTGAAGAGGAGTTACCTGCAAATGGTGTTGTAAAAAAATCTATAAATATATCTTTGTCTGATAATATAGAAAGACCGATACTATCAATATTTTTTAATACAAAATTATCTATGGTATTTTTAAAATTCATCAATGTGGAATTATTAGAATAAATCACATTTTTTTCAGTTTCATTATTTATATAATTATAAACCAATGTTGTCATAACGGTGGTACAAATAAGAATAACTACAAAATAAGAAAATATGTAATCTCTTGTTTTATCCCTTTGCTTTTGCTTTTTGAATATATACAAAAATTGTTTTTTAAGCTCCATAAACATTTTCAGATACCCAGTTTCATATATTTTAGTATTTACAGTATACCATAAAACATAGTCTTACTACAACATATGGACATGAAAACATGAAGTTATGCAAGGTACATTTTTCTATTCCACCTTTACTTTAAAAAGATGTTTTTAATAGTTTTACCTTAAGATTTATGCTATAATAAATTAGGTTTATAGAATCGTAAAGAAACAAGGAGAATTATTTATATGGGAAAACTATTATATAATGGGAATACTTTTTACCTTAATAATGAGCCCTTTCATATACTTTCAGGAGCAATTCATTATTTCAGGGTTCCACAAGAATATTGGTATGACAGACTCTTAAAACTCAAAGCTTGTGGATTTAACACTATTGAAACTTATATTGCATGGAATATTCATGAACCAAATGAAGGTGAGTTTTATTTTGAAGGCATGGCTGATATAGAAAAGTTTATCTGTACTGCAAAGGAACTTGGACAAAAAGTGATAATCCGCCCAGGGCCATACATATGTGCAGAATGGGAATTTGGTGGTTTCCCGGCGTGGCTTCTCAAGGATGAAAATATGAAACTTCGTTGCTCTTATCAGGGCTATCTTGAAAAACTTAAAAATTATTTTGATGTATTAATTCCTAAATTTGTGCCTTACCTTTCAACAAATGGCGGTCCTATTATCGCTATGCAGATTGAAAATGAATATGGCAGTTTTGGAAATGATAAGGATTATCTGCGTTTTATAAAAACTTGCCTAAAAGAAAATGGTATTGATTGTCTTCTGTTTACTTCAGATGGCTACTCTGATTTTCAACTAAACGGAGGTACTTTACCGAATGTACTTAAAACAGTAAATTTTGGTTCACGTCCTGGTGAAGCTTTCGAAAATTTGAAAAAATATCAGCCTGATGCACCAATTATGTGCTGCGAATTTTGGAATGGATGGTTTGATCATTGGGGAAAAGAGCATCATACAAATCCTGCTGGTAATGTAGAGAAAATTTTTGATGAGATGCTAGGCATGGGAGCATCTGTAAACTTCTATATGTTTCATGGAGGAACCAACTTTGGGTTCATGAATGGTGCTAATAGAAGCGACCAATACGCTCCAACTACAACAAGTTATGACTATGATGCACCTCTTTCGGAGGCAGGTGATTTGACAGAAAAATATTACATATGTAAAAACATCATTGAAAAACACTTTGGCAAAGTGAATGAGATTAAAGTTCAAAATATAAAGAAAATTGCATATGGTGCTGTAAAGATTACTGAACATGCCCAACTGTTTGATTCCCTTGAAAATATATCTAAACCTGTAAAAAGCAAATATATTTTACCCATGGAAAAGCTTGGGCAGAATTATGGATTTATTATATATCGCAATTATCTAAAAGGTCCATATAAGAACCAAAATATGTATATAAAAGATATTCATGACCGTGCTCTTATATTTACAGATGGAGTGTATCAGGGTACAATGTATCGCGACCGTGAAGCTGATAATAATATTAAAATAAATGTACCTGATGGATGCACTGTAAGACTTGATATTTTGGTTGAAAATATGGGAAGGATAAACTACGGACCGTATATAAAGGATTACAAGGGAATAACAGAAGGGGTCAGTCTTGATGGGCAGTTTATATACGACTGGGAAATGTATCCTTTACCTCTTGATGATTTGTTTTGTTTAAACTATACCGAAGGTAGCAGGACAGGTACGCCTGCTTTCTATAGAGGAAGTTTCTATGCTGAAGAATTGGGAGACACCTTCTTAAAGCTTGAAGGCTGGGAAAAGGGGGTCGTATTCATTAATGGCATTAATCTAGGCAGATACTGGAATGCAGGTCCTCAGAAGACCTTATATGTACCTGCTCCATTTTTAAAGAAAAGTAAGAATATTATAGAGATATTCGAGCTTTACGATGTTAAAGCAGAATATGTACAGTTTTTAGATCATGCAGAACTTGGCTAAGAAATACTTAAGACATAATCAAAAAATAAACTGGTCAATTGGGTTTTCAAAAAAGCTGATTAATGTCTTAATAGCTAGAAAATTTGAATAATGTATTTTTTGAAAACACCTAATATAAAATATTTTATATTAGATATGACAAAGTTAATGAAAGTATTAAATTAATCTCATTTGAGAGTTTGAGAGGAGCTGGTCAAGTTGAAAAAGTTGCCATATGGAATCAGTAATTATAAGATGCTGATTGAAGAAAATTTATATTTCGTTGATAAAACTATGTATATTGAAAAACTTGAGAAATTACATTCGTATTATTTGTTTTTTCTACGTCCAAGAAGATTCGGCAAAAGCTTATTTGTATCATTGCTCCAAAATTATTATGATATAAATGAAAAAGATAATTTTGATGCTTTATTCAAAGATACTTATATAGGTCAAAACCCAACAAAGGAAAGAAATAGCTATTATGTCCTTAATTTTGATTTTACAGGGGTTACTACAGGCACAAAGGAGCAATTAGAGGAGAGCTTTATAAATATAACAAAGCTAGCATTCAAGGACTTTATAAAACGTTACAATTTAACTTATGACTATATAATAAAGGAATCAGATGGGAATGTATCGGCTGCAAATATGTTAGAAGATTTTTTTACTGATGTAAAGTATAAAGTTGAAAAACCAATTTATGTACTTATGGATGAGTATGATCATTTTGCTAATGAACTATTAAGCTTTCAGTTTGACCTTTTCAGAGAATCAATAAGCAATACTGGATTTGTTAGAAAGTGGTATGAAGTTCTAAAAAAGCAAACAAAAACAATTGTAAAGCGTATATTTGCAACAGGAGTAAGCCCGATTACATTAGATAGTCTTACCAGTGGATTTAATATTTCAGATAGCATAACCCGTGAAGAAGCCTTTAATGAGATGATGGGCTTTACTGAGGATGAAGTAAAGCAGATGGTTAAAGAAACAGCAAAATTCCCAATGGATGAAAATGAAATGGATGCATTAATGGAAGTACTCCACAAAAATTATAATGGGTACCTGTTTTCGGAAAAAGCACATAAAAGGCTATTTAATAGTGATATGATTCTATATTATTTGAAAACATATGTAGAAGATAAAGAAGGACCTATAGATCTAATAGACCAAAACATAGCCAGTGACTATAGTAAACTAGGTAAAATGTTTGAGCTTAAAGATAAAAAGGGAAATATGGATGTCCTGGAAAAGATACTAAATGGGGAGGAGGTAGTAGCACAGATAACCAGGCAATTCAGTATGGAAAAAGATTTTACAACAGATGATTTTAAATCATTGCTATTTTATCTTGGCCTTCTTACTATAGACAAAAGAGTGTTATCCTTTACAAAGCTAAAAGTACCTAACTATGTAATCAAAGGTTTATATTTTGGATATTTTGAAAAGAGAATAAGGGAAACTATAAACTATGAGATAGATACTGTTGAAATAAGCAGTGCTGTATCTCAGATAGCACTTGATGGTAAAAACGATAAATTTATATCAGTAATTGAAAGGACATTGCACAAACTTTCAAACCGTGATTATATAAGCTTTGACGAGAAATATATAAAGCTTATAATGCTTTCATATTTTATGTTAAGTAATGTGTACATGGTAAAATCAGAGTATGAGGTTGAGAGTGGATATATAGATATTGCACTGTTAAGGAGAGAACCAATAGAACCTGATTATTTTGCTATATTTGAGATAAAATACATAAAAAAATCAGAATATAAAGTGCATGAACAAAAGATTGTTGAAGAAAAGAAAAGTCAAGCAATGGAGCAGATAATGAAATACCATGGCTCGGATGAGCTCCAAAACCTGCCTAAGCTTAAAAAATGGATAGTTATATTTGCAGCAGACAAATGTGTTGTTAACATGGAAATCTAATTATTGCAAAAGAACTCAAGGAGGCATATTATGGAAAGGCTACCAGTTATAATGACATGCGATTGCATAGATGAGAAAAAGACATTTGAACTTGCAAAAGCATATACGATTTCTAAGGAATTCGATATAAGGAACTACAAAAGGGGAGAGGATAATCTCTGGGCTAAAATTGAAACTGCTGCCGGAGAATTCAAAACTGAAGAAGACGCAATTGCAAGGTTTGAAAAGGAATTTGGCCCATACAGGGATGAGATGGAGAGGCGATGCTTTTTTGTAATACATAGGGAAAGTAACAGCGCTGTTGGTACAGCGACTGCATGGTATAATGATGATTTCAAAGGGTTAAACTATGGTCGCATCCACTGGGTAGGTATTCACCCAGATTTTCAGGGAAAAAAGCTGGCAAAACCCATGTTGGCTGCAGTGATGATGTGCCTTACTAAATATCATGATAAAGCCTATCTTACTTCACAGACAACAAGCTATAAAGCCATAAACATATATCTAGATTTTGGTTTTGTACCAGAAATAATGAGTGATGAATGTGAAAGAGCTTGGAAGTACCTTGAGCAGCTTCTAGGGAGAAGAATACTCAAATGAGCCAAGGGGACATTTTGTTTAGCTCAGGGGGATTAAAAAAATAAACTTAATACATATCGTGGGAAATATAGTATAAAGGTGGTTACTATTTATGAATTGCTATTTTAAAACTGAAGGGAATTATTTTACACTTGGAAACAATTTAATAGAAAGAACCTGGAAATATGACGAGGGTAATTTATATACTGTGTCAATATTAAACAAGCTTAATAATTATCAGCTTTTGAAACAGTGTGACAACATAGAATATAATAAAGCTGTTGAATATTCTTATGAAGGGCTTACATGCAGCATCAGAGCAAAGGACAAGCCATACTTTATGAAGCTGGTCAATGTGGAAGAGCTGGGCAATGAGCAAGTCAATGAGGTGAAAGATTCAATCTATTCGGTGCCTTATCTAGAGGTTACATTTCACCTGAAAGATATAATCCATGGTGTTGATATAAAAAGACATGCAGTAATATATGATAACGTGCCTGCTGTAAGGACATTTATGGAAGTCCGCACAGTTAGTTTTCCAATGGGTGAGTTCTACGATGGGCTAAAACTAAACGTATTGGACAACTATCCTGCAATATGTGATTCTGAGCTAATAGATCAATATGGAGATTACGATATGTTCTCCTATGAATTTTTTACACGAACAGATCACACAAACCACTTAGTGGAAGAAAGAAAAAATCCAAAAGGTTTTGATAGAGGAAATATTATTATTTATAGTAATAATAAACATAACGAAAACAGATATAGTAACAACAAATGCAGTAAAAGCAAATATAGTGATAACAAATGCAATGATATCAAACATGAAAATAGCAGCAATGGATTTTTCATACTGAAAGAAAGCCCCAGTTTTTCTGATCAACGCTTTGAAGCAGAAGGAAATTTCTATATTGGATCAGATGGTATAAAAACTTTGGGATGGGGTATAAGACCTGAAGAGTTCAGAATAAATGAGTTCATGAGAACCTATGCATGTGTCATAGGGGTATTTACAGGAGATAAAAATCATGGGCTTCTAGCATTAAAAGAGTATACTCGAGCAAGGGCAAAGGTTGAACCTCGAAGAGATTATATGATTATGGCTAATCCCTGGGGAGACAGGCATTGCCTTGAGCACATGGGAGAAGAATTTATTCTGAGTGAGATAGAAGCATGTGCAAAGTTGGGAGCCACTCATTATCAGTTGGATGATGGCTGGCAAAAGAGAGGAAGTCTTGTACGGCTTTCAAATAATGAAGCTATAGAAGAAGATTATTGGGACATAAACCTTGAGCGTTTTCCAAGTAGATTTGAGACAATTACACAAAAATCAAAAGAATTAAATGTTCAACTTGCCTTATGGTTTGCACCTGATTCAAACAGACTTTTCAGGAATTATGAGGAACAGGCAGCATTGTTATATAGCATGTATAAAAATTATGGAATTAAGAAGTTCAAGATAGATGGTGTTAATCTAAGAAGTAAAGAATCCGAAGAGAACCTGGAAAAGTTATTTAAAATATTAAAGGAGAAATCTAAAGGGGATATATCTTTTAATCTGGATACAACTGCCAACCCACGAGCAGGTTACTTCATGTTCCAGGAATACGGAAATATCTTTCTTGAAAACCGATATACAGATTGGGGTAATTATTATCCATGGCTTACCCTTAAGAATCTATGGGATCTTTCTGCATATGTTCCAACTCAGAAACTGCAAATAGAGTTTTTAAATATAGACCGTAATAAGGATAAATATAAGGCAGAGGATAAATTGGCACCTGCAAATTATTCATATGAATATGTTTTTGCCATCACAATGTTTGCAAATCCACTATGTTGGTTTGAACCCTCAGCTCTGGGCAGTGAAGCAATGGAAAGATATAATAACATAATAAATTTCTATAAGAAATATCGTGATAATATTTTTGAAGGTCATATATTTCCAATTGGCAACAGACCTTCTGGGTACTCCTGGACAGGGTTCCAGTCTCATAATCCTTCTAAGGATAAAGGATTTATTATTATCTATCGTGAATATAACGACGAAGCGGCTTTTCGTATAAAACCTCTATTCATGGAGGGTTCTAATGTGGAATTTAGGAGCCTGAGCGATGAAAGCGAAAATATAGTAGTTAATAACTATAATGGGGAAGGAATAGAATTTAACCTTGATAAACAGAACAGCTTCAGGCTGTATGAGTATGCAGTGAGTTATATTGTAAAAGAAGCTCTTCAAACGTATTTCGCAGAAATCGAGACGAAGGAGTCAGCATATGAACTAGGAAAGGATCTTTTTGGTAGAAATGGAAGTGGAGAGAATAATTTATCTACTACCTATAAAGTCAAGGTAAAGGAGAAAATACATGAGAAAAGCTCTCATTGATTCAGGACCTCTGATTGCTTTATTTGATAAAAGTGACAACTATCATTATGCAGCTATAAAGTTTCTGAAGGATTATGATGGCCTTCTTTTGACCACATGGTCTGTAATTAGTGAAGTATTTTACATGCTTGGTTTTAATATTAATACACAAATTGATTTTCTTAAATGGATAGAAAGGGGTGGGCTAATAATCCAGTCTTTTAGCCATGAGCATATAACACGATTGATTGAATTAATCGGAAAATATTCTGATGTACCTATGGATCTTGCAGATGCAACATTAATATTAGCATCAGAATTGGAAAATATCAATGAAGTTATTACAATTGACTCTGATTTTCATATTTATAAAAACATCAGAAATGAATTTTTAAATAAAGTTTTTATAAATGCTGGGTTTTAGCGAATGTGTTTTATATAACTATGAAAAAATTAATGATTTTATTGCTGGTTGTATTTTTAACAGCTTGTTCAACAAAAAATAGTTTAATTATAAATCAGAAAACAAATATACCAACTGATTCACAAACGGATATTCAATCTGAAGAGCAAGGTACTGAAGAGTCTCAAGATGCTAAAGAAGCTCAGAATGCTACAAAAAGTAAAAAAGCTAATCTTATCAATGAAGATGGAATGATTGTTCAGGAAAGAATAATGGTTCCAGATGGATTTGAAAGGATAGAGGTTGAAGCGGGCTCATACGGCGAATATTTAAGAAGTTTACCACTAAAACCTCATGGCTCAAAAGTTAAATATTATAATGGTGGTACAAAATCAAGAGATGTATATGAAGCTGTAATAGATATGGACATTGGGGACAGAGACTTACAACAGTGTGCCGATGCTATAATGAGGTTATGGGCTGAATATCTATATGGCAAAGGACTATATGATGAAATTCATTTTAACTTTACCAATGGTTTTAAGGCTGATTATGCTACATGGCGACAAGGGAACAGAATTAAGGTTGAAGGGAACAATGTATACTGGGTAAAACAAACGGGAGATTCCAAGGATTATAGTAGTTTCAGGAGATACTTAGACATGGTATTTGCATATGCGGGAACTCTGTCACTATCACAAGAAATGAAAAAGGTTCAGCTGCCGGAAATGCAGATAGGAGATGTTTTTTTAAAAGGGGAAGATCCGGGGCATTGTGTAGTCGTACTGGATATGGCAGAAAATAAAGAGACAGGAGAGAAACTTTTTATAGTGGCTCAAAGCTATATGCCTGCTCAAGACATTCACATACTTAAAAATCCTGCAAACGGGGATGGAAATCCGTGGTACTCCATTAACTTTGGAGAGAAGCTAAAAACTCCCGAATGGGAATTTACAGCGGAACAACTTGTGAGGTTTGCAGCAGAGAATGAATATTTTTTCAAGTTAGTAATTATTGATGCAAGGGATAGTTAGATAAAAATTTACACAAACTGATATCAGATAATAATTGTTGAATTAATGATAGATATTATTGCGAATATTGAGCAAGTATTAATGGAGGATAGATATAATGAAGATATTATTAACAGGTGCATTTGGAAATGTCGGTAAATATACCATATATGAATTGCTGAAAAAAGGGCATGATGTAACTTGCTATGACATAAAAACCAAAAGCAATTTGAAAGCTTCAAAATCTGTACCAAAAGAAGTGAATATAATATGGGGCGATCTAAAGACAGGAGAAAACCTTAGAGCAGCTATCAAAGATCAAGATATTGTTATACACTTAGCTTTTATTATTCCACCAGCAAGCGAGAAAAACCCAGAATTAGCCTACCAGATAAATGTTGGAGGGGTAAAGAAGATTGTCGAGGAGATAAAAGCTCAAAAAAGTCCTCTCAAGCTTATATTTACGTCAACTATAGCTGTTTTTGGCAATTCACAAAATTTAGTACCACCTCGTAAAGTAGGAGATCCTTTGAATCCGGTTGATTACTATGGAAAGCAAAAGATCGAATGCGAGGAGATCATCAGAAAGTCGAATATAGAGTGGTCAATATTCAGAGTTGCTGCAATGCCATCCATAGATTGGAAGAGGGTTGATCCTATAATGTTCGATGTCCCGCTGACAGATAGAATTGAATTTGTTCACCCTGGTGATGTTGCTTGTGCATTAGCAAATACTCCTGAATCAAAGGATATATGGGGAAAGATATTGCTTGTTGGCGGTGGCAAGAAATGCCAGATATATCAAAGAGAATTTATGCAAAAGGCTCTATCTATGTTAAGCATTGGTATGTTACCTGATGAAGCTTTTTCAAAAGAACCGTATCATACAGACTGGATGGATACTGAAGAAAGCCAAAGATTACTAAAGTTTCAAAGCAAAACCTTTGATGAATTTCTTATAGAACAGAGGAAAATATTTGGGAAAAGAGCACTATTTGTTAAGATTTTTCGATCTGTGATTCGTTGGTATCTATTATGCCAATCACCTTATTATCAAAAATTCATAAATAACAAGGCAATAAGCAAAAAGTAAACCATTGTAGAGGTACTAGAAAAGTTGCATTAGAAACTAATTCTGCAATGAATGGGAAAATATCAAAAAATATTAATTTTACTGCAATAACTAAGAAGAATTCGAAAAAGCCCAGGAAATAAAACAAGTCAGATGTTAAAATAATCTGCAACTATTCTTAGATACTGTGACCAAAGGGACGTTTTGTTTAGCTTTTTTCACAAGCCAAACAAAACGTCCCTTTAACTTGTAAAAAGTTTCGAAAGTACCTCTTGCATATTTCAAAGATATTTGGTAAAATTGTACTATATTAAGAAAAACATATACCATAATAAAAGAAGCATTTAAGAAAGGTGGACTATATGACGACATTAAAGGATATTGCAGAAGTAGCAGGAGTAAATGTATCAACAGTATCAAAAGCTTTAAGGGACAGTTCTGATATAAATGAGGAAACTAAATTAAAAATTGCGAAAATTGCAAAAGAATTGGATTATAAATTTGAAACTGTTAAAAGGAAAACTTCTAATGGATTCGGAACCATAGGAGTAATATGTCCCGAAATAACTAGCAACTATTACTCTCAAATAGTAAGTATAATAGAAGATGAAATAAAAAAAGAAGGATATTTTTGTATTATTGGCTTCACAAATTTTGAAACAGATAATGAAAAGTATTATTTGAAACATTTGTTTAACGCAGGCGTTCAAGGGATTATATTCATTTCAGAGAGCTCGGAACTCAACAACACTTTACTGGAATATAAGAAAGACACTTCTATACCACTTGTCTTAATTGCTCAAAACACTGAAACAAAAGATTTTGATTGCATAAAAATTGATGATGACTATGGAGTCAGGCTAGCAGTGGAACATTTAATCCAATTAGGTCATAAGGATATTGGCTATATTGGGGACGAATTATCAAATACAAGACTTGATATATTTATGAGAGTAATGCAAGAAAACAAAATGAGAGTAAATAAAAAATGGATACAGGTAAGTGAAGAAAGGTTCGAAAAGTGTGGCTATGAGTTAATGAGCAATATATTAAAAAGTGATGATATACCTACAGCAATTTTAGGAGCATATGATGATATTGCCATAGGGGCTATAAAAGCCATTCATGATAAGGATCTTAAGGTTCCTGATGATATTTCAGTAATAGGAATAGATAATGTGAGAGTAGCTTCTTATTACTGTCCCGAAATAACGACTGTGGCAGGACCAGTTGAGGAAATGGGGAAAATCGCTGTAAAATTACTTTTCAAAAAGGTGAAGGATGAGCAATATAAGGTAGTACAGAATGTAATGTTATCGCCAATGCTGATTCAGAGGAAGTCGGTGATAACGAAAATATAAAAAAACATGGGATATATAAAAGTAAATAACACAAGTTTCGAAAACATGTTGCTTAAAATATAAAAAAAATATAAAAATTATCGAAAATAGTCTTGACAAGAAAAACTCTTTGTATTAAAATACATTTATAGACTTTGACCGCTGAGTATGAACATTACTAATATGCTAGGATGTGTCCAATTTATGAATTATCTGCTTGGTATTGATATAGGTACAACTTCAATGAAAGGTATGTTGATTGATGAAAATGGAAAGAAAGTATCTCTTGTAAATGAGAATTATAATCTCATTACCCAAAGTAAATTTGAGGTTGAAGTTGATGCTTGCAGCTATTGGGAAGCGTTTAAGAAAATTGTAAAAGCAATTAATAATATATCAGAGATTAATCCTGAAAGTATTCGTGCAATTGCTATAGATAGCCAGGGTGAAACCTTAATATGCCTTGATAAAAATGGCGAACCTCTACGAAAAGCTATTGTATGGTTAGATAATAGATCATCAAAAGAAGCTGAGGAAATACGATATAAATTTGGTATAAAAGAAATATTCAATACAACAGGGCAGCCAGAAGTAGTTGCCACCTGGCCTGCAACTAAAATATTATGGCTTAGGAAAAATGAAAAAGACATATTCGAAAAAACAAATAAATATCTTCTTGTATCAGATTATATTAGTTATAAATTATCTGGAAAGTATGTTACAGATAGAACTCTCGTATCCTCAACTCTATATTTTGATATCCGTAAGAGTGAATGGTGGAAAGAGATGCTTGATTATATAGGTATCATAGAAAATCAATTACCTTACATAAAACCTTCAGGAGTACAGATCGGCAGTTTAACTGACCAGGCTTCAATAGAAACAGGTTTAAGCACAAATACTATAGTAGTAACCGGAGCTTTAGATCAAATATCAGGAGCAATAGGAGCAGGCAACATAACCCCAGAAGTAATATCAGAGTCTACAGGTACATGTCTGGCTATGTGTGCAAACGTAAAAAATCCAATATCATATAATGAAGATTACAGTATACCTTGTCATTGTAATACTTTGCATGAAGGGTATAGTCTTTTGTTTTGGTCACAAACTGCGGGTGTAATTTTAGAATGGTATAAAGATAATTTCTATACTGAAAATTATAATAAGTATGGTAGTAATAAATATAGTAAATATGACGAAAATAAAATATATGGAAGTATTGATTATGAAGCAGCAAAAATAAATTCGGGTTCTGATGGATTAATAGTACTACCATATTTTAGCGGTTCCGCTGTTCCAAATTTTAACCCAAATGCTAAGGGTGTATTTTTTGGAGTCACTTTAAATCATACAAAAGCTCATTTTTCAAGAGCAATAATGGAAGCAGTTGGATTCATGCTAAGGGAGCATGTTGAAACAGCAGAAAGCTTTGGCATTAATATTAAAGAAATTAGATCTTTAGGAGGAGGTGCTAAAAGCTCTTTATGGAACCAAATCAAAGCAGATGTTACTGGGAAGGAGATAGTAACCCTTGAAAATTCTGAAACGGCTTCTTTAGGAGCAGCGATGCTTGCAGGAATAGGAACAGGCATATTTAAAGATTTTCAAGATGCTAGTAATAAATGCATAAAAGTAAAAGACAGGTATTATCCTGATGTGATGAATGTATCAACGTATGAAACTGCATATGAAAAATATAAGAATTTATATAAGAGTATTAGGCTCTTATTTTAGAGATTATGCATGATTAATTTTGTGAACATAGGTTGTTGATAGCTTGATTAATTGAAAAAATAAAATTATTTATAAGTGAGGTCAATATGTATAAAGCAGGTTTTGTAGGTTTTGGAGAAATAAATACACCAAGAGATGTGGTTGATAGAAAAACCAACGAAGCAAAGCAACTATTAATAGAAAATGGTTTTCAATTGGTCACTACAGATTCTGTTACTGATGAGGAAAAAGGTATAGAAGTAGAACGAGCAATCAGAGACCTAAAGAAAGACGAATTTGATTTTCTGATAGTCTGTTTCACAGGTTGGATTCCTTCCTATACAGTAATTAAAGTAATTAGCGAATTTAAAGAGAAACCCATGATTTTATGGGGCTTGGCTGGGAAAAGTAGTGATAAAAATGGAAGGCTTGCTACCACAGCAGCTCAAGCAGGAACAACCGCCATAAGAAAACCTATGGAAGACATGGGATATAAATTTAAGTACATTTATGATTTCCCAGATTCTCAACCTAAAATTAATGAAATAATTACCTTTGCAAAAGCAGCAACAACAGTAGCTAAACTAAAAAGAAGTAAAATCGGAATGATGGGCTATCGTGACATGAAGCTTTATGGAACTATGTTTGATGGAATATCTTTAAAGTCCAAAACTGGTGTTGAAGTTGAGTTTTTCGAAATGTTGGAAATAGTGCAAAAGATGGAAAATATCAGTGAAAATGAAGTACATAAAATTATCAAAAAAATTCTTAAAGAATGGGATTTTCAGAAGGAACCTAATTCTGAATCTTTAAAGCTTGGGGTAAGAGTTTATCTTGCGCTGAAAGAAAAAATTGAAGATTGTAAATATGATGCAATATCACTAATTGATGTAGATGGAATGAAAAAACTTTTAAAATTCCCACCCTCATTAATATTTATGCTTATAGCAAATGAAATGAAAAAATATACTGTACCTGAAAATGATACATTAGGAGCAGTAACACAGCTAATAATCGGTTATGCCACCGGACAGATTTCTGCCTATATGGAGTTCTACGAATTCATGCCAGATAGGGTACTTATGGGGGTACCAGACTATGTGCCGGATGAAATTATTGATGGGAGTTTAAAAGTTCTTCCCACAAGTTTCGGACAGTTAAGTGAAGGCATCTTAAATGTGTCAAAGGTAAAAACAGGAAAAGTGACTTTAGCGAGGTTAGGCTATTGCGGAAGTAATTACACAATGCATATAGTAACTGGTACAGCAGTTGAACCAAGAAGCTGGAAGGAAGTCGGTTGGGAGCCGCCTGCACCGCAGTTGCCAGGTCTTGAGGTTATATTAGATACACCTGTAGATGATTTTGCACAGAAAGTAATGAGCCAACACTATATTGTTACTTATGGTGATAATACTGATGTGTTGAGGGATATTTGTAAATTGATGGATATATATGTCATATAATCATATAAGTTAGCTCGGTTGATACATGCAGAAATAAATGCAAATGTATGTTATAAGAGACGAAGTATATCTTATTAGAAAAGGAGTAATAAAATGGAAAACACGGGAAAATCAATATTAGTAGGATGGTCTTCACGAAATATAACTCCAGATAGACCTGTTGCACTTAGAGGACAGTTTTATGAAAGAATTTCTCAATATGTTAGGGATCCATTGACAGTGACTGCTCTTGCGATTGAAGCAGTAAATGAAAAATGTCTAGTTTATGATTATTCAATAATGGTTTCATGTGATCTAGTATCTATATATAAGTCATTATCAGATAGTGTTCGTGAAAAACTAAAAGATAAAATGAGCAATTTTGATGTAAGCAAAATATTTATTTTTGCAACTCATACACACACAGGACCAGCTTATATAAAGAACGAGGATAAAATAAGGCTTACTACTTCTCCTCAAAAAGCTTCCAATTTCAACACCAATATCATGTCAGCAGGTGAATGCTTTAATTTCTTGGTTGATAATATTTGTAAAGCCATTGTAGAAGCATGGAACTCAAGGAGACCTGGTTACTTTAGTTCAACAATGGATAGGGCTTCAGTTGGATTTTGCAGGATGGCTATGTATAGAGATGGCAGAGCAGTAATGTATGGCGATACTAATACTACCGATTTTGAAGGTTTGTTAGGTCCAAGTGATTCAGCTATAGAAATGCTATTTTTTTGGGATAATTATAAAAAACTTACTGGAGTTTTAGTTAATGTTTCTTGTCCTTCACAAGTTGTAGAGCATATGTCTTTTATTTCAGCTGATTTTTGGGGAGAAACAAGAAAAGAAATTCGAAAAAGACTAGGCGATGATATTTTTATATTACCAATTACTGGAGCTGCAGGAGATCAATCGCCACGTGATCTTGTAAGATTAAAAAGAAATGAATTAAAAGTCAATGTTGATTCACTAAATACAACCAGTGCAATTACTGATAACTCTACAACAGGATGGGAAATGTATGATGAAAGAGGTCTTTACATAATTGCAAATAGAATTAGTGATGCAGTAACTAATTCTTGTACTGAAGCAAAGAAAGTAATACAAACTTCTGTTGAATTAAATCATATTGTGAAAGATATATCTCTCCCTATAAGACGAGTGAGCCTGGATGATTATAAAAATGCAATAAGCCAATGCAATACAATACTTCAGAAGCATGGAATTGATGTAAATATTGATATCGAAGATTGGTATAACAATTCACAACAAAGTGCAATAAGAGAAGAGATATTTTTACCATATGGAATAGTAAGAAGATATAAAATGCAGCAAGATCAAGAATTCTACAAAACTGAAATTCATGTATTGCGATTGAATGACACAGTAATCGTAACTAACCCATTTGAGCTTTATCTTGAATATGGAATGAGGATTCGTGCAAGATGCAAAGCTAAGCAGGTCATAATCGCTCAACTTGCATGTGATGCAGCAGGTTACCTTCCAACAGAACGAGCAGTAAAGGGAGGGGGATATAGTGCAATAGTAGCAAGTAACATTGTTGGACCCGAGGGTGGTTCGTTGCTTGTTGCACATACAGTCGAGCTTGCTGATAGCTTGTTCTAAACATAAAAGGAAATTCCCGTTTTTACAGTAGATTTATGGAGGAAAGAATAATTATGAATACGATTGCTAACAAAAGCAAGATCCATAAAAGATTTGAAACTGGATCAAATATGAAAAAGATAATATATAAGCAAAGATACTTATTTATGATGGTATTACCGGTTGTTATAATAGTTACTATATTCAGCTATGTTCCAGTTTTTGGATGGCTTATTGCTTTTAAAGATTACAGACCTGGAAGAGATATTTTGTCTGCAGATTGGATTGGTCTTAAACAATTTAAAATGTTTTTTCTTGATTCCAAGGATGCACTTTATATATTCAGAAACACTTTATCGATAAATATCCTTTGTCTTATATTTAATTTAACATTTGCGTGCATGTTTGCAATTTTAGTCAATGAAATTAAATCTAATAAGATAAAGTCTATAATACAGACATTTTCGCTTTTCCCGTTTTTTATTTCGTGGGTAGTAGTGTATAGCATATACACAGTATTTTTTTCTGTTAATAGTGGCGTCATTAATATATTTCTTATAAATATAGGAGTAATAAAAGAAGGAATAAATTTGTTGGGTGATCCTAAATATGCATGGGGCTTGATGGTTATTACTGCTTTATGGAAATCAATGGGATATAATGCAATTATATTTCTTGCATCCATATCCGGGATTGAGCAAGAACAGTATGAAGCTGCAGAAATAGATGGAGCAGGTCGATGGGGTAGAATGTGGTATATTACACTTCCTGGATTAAAAAGCACCTTTATAGTCTTGTTGATACTGACTTCTGGATCTTTGCTATCAACTGATTTTGATAAATACTATCTTTTTACTAATCCAACAAATATAGAAAAAATGGAAGTGTTTGATATGTATACATATCGCTATGGGATGAAATTAGCAAATTTTTCATATTCCACTGCTGTTTCAATGATGAAGACAATAATAAGTATAGGAATGTTGCTAGGTGTTAATACCCTGAGTAAAAAGGTTACAGAAAGGTCACTATTCTAATAGCTATAATATTATTGGACATGCATTTACATGCTAAGGAGGTATAAATCGTGGATATAATTCGAAGAACAAAAAATGTGAAAATGTCTTTACTAGATAGAGGCTTTAATATATTCAATTTTTTAATTATGTTAATTGTAGTAATAATTACATTTTATCCTTTTATTTATATTGTAATGTTATCAATGAGTAGTGGTGATGTCTACGGGAAATTACTGTTTGCTCCTGTTGGTTTTACATTAAAAGGCTATATCGCTTGCCTTGAAAGTAGTAATATGTTGCATGGTTTTATGGTTTCAATAGCGAGGAGCACGTTAGGACCAATTTGTACTTTAATTGTAATTTTTATGGGAGCATATGTATTATCAAGAAAAGATTTTATTTTTAGAAAGCATTTATCCAAGTATCTTATATTTACAATGTATTTTTCTGGCGGATTGATTCCAGTATATTTAGTGATTTCCTGGCTCAACCTCACAGGCACTTTTTGGGTTTACATAATACCAAGACTTGCCGCAATTTATCATCTTATATTAATAAGAACATACATACAGGAGCTTCCAAAGGAACTTGAAGAAAGTGCTTATATTGATGGAGCTAAGGATTATCAAATAGCTTTTAGAATATTATTTCCCTTATGTACCCCAATAATTTCTGCAATTGTATTATTTCAATTTATTTCGCAATGGAATGCGTTTACGGATACATTGATTTATAATTCAATGTATCCAGAGTATCATACTTTCCAATATATACTTATGGGATTTATGAAAATGCAGCAGGCCTTTTCGTTAGAGTCATATATAAATATGTATGAAAGTTTACAGAGAATGTCTGTAGAATCAATAAGAATGGCAATGACAATAATTGTTATTATTCCAATTATTATTGTTTATCCATTTATGCAACGATATTTTATTAAAGGGATAATGGTAGGAGCCATCAAAGGTTGAGTGCGACACGATGTTCACATATAAATATTGAAAAATGCATTTACTGCCAGTGCTAATACGTCAAAAAGGTTAGGGGTGAATCTCTAAAGCTATATGCTTTTTTGATAATAAAAAAATAAAAATATGTAGGAGGCAATTATCTATGAAAACAAGGAAGGCTGTATCTATTTTTTCATCGTTTTTGATTATTTGCATATTACTATTGATTCCTGGATGTGCAAATCAAAGTAATGAAAATACCACAGTAAAATCAGGAACTGGAACAGAAACAACAGATACTAAGAAGGAACTAGATACTAATACTGGAAGACCCCCGATTACTATAAAAATGTTTGGAGGTGGTATTGTAGAGCCAAAAAAAAGTACAGATGATGAAGTAGGACAATTAATAAAAGAAAAATTTAATGTAGAATTTGAATTTATACCACTAAATGAGAACGCTGGAGAAAAAGCAATGCTTATGCTTGCGACAAATGATTTTGGTGGGCTTGACATTATACAGCTAGGCAGAGAACAATATATTAAAGCATTTATTGAGGCAGGGGCATTAAAACCACTTGATGAGGCTATTGATAAGTATGCGCCTAATTTAAAGAAGATTTCTGCAGATATTTTACCTTACTGGAGTCAATATGATTCAAAAGAAGGAAAAACTTATATATGGCAGATGGGTCCAGATAAAATGGCTTATTTTCAGGAACCATTTGATGTATTAGTTAGATCTGATGTTTTAGAAGCAACAGGTTGGCCAGAATTAGATACAACAGATGATTGGTTGGCTTTTCTTAAAGAAGCTATGGATAAATTCCCTACTACAGATGGAAAAAATAGTATAGGTCAAGCTTTCTTTTGGGGAAATCCAGGCTATGTTAAATTCGCAACTTATCTTGTTAGGCATAGTGGGTATATGCATGCCTATAAATCTACTGTCATGGTGGATCCAGAAGAAGAAAAGTTTGTAAACCTAATGGCTCATCCGGTCACAAAAGAAGCTTTGAAGTTTTATCAAAACATGTATCGTGAAGGATTTATGGATAAAGAAGCTTTTACAGATAAAAGTGAGGAACTCGAAAAAAAATTACAATCAGGTGTAGCTTTAACAGTACATTTTTCTAGATGGTCAGTTGCAAATGCAAATAAGAAATTAACTGAAGCAGGTCACCCAGAAAGACATTATGTAGTCATGCCAATAAGACTTACTTCAGCAAAAACACAAAACAAGCCAAGATATGAACTTATTAATAGTCTTAGAGGTGATGAAACACGAGGGATCTTGAAATCTAGTAAGGCACCTACCGAAAGAATAGTAGAATTACTTGATTGGGCTTGTACTGAAGAAGCTGCTATAAGAATGGGATGGGGTGTGCAAGGAAGAGATTATGTAATTGAAAATGGCAAGAGAGTAGTTACACAAGAATTTATTGAGCTTACTAAGAACACAGAAGAATTTAGCAAGACGGGTATAAACGGGTATAATGGATTTCTGCCAGCTAGATACTTGGATGTAGACTCGAATGGACAAGCTCGAAGATATCAGACTGATGTTGGATATCAAAAGTTATCTGCAAGTGAAACACAGAAGAAAGTATGGAATCAATATGGATGGAATTTCTCTATTGATGCATGGTTCAAAAATAAAAATTTTAATATGATATTATTTGATGTCTCAAAATATATTGCTTCTTGTAGTATGCCATTAAATAGTGATGAGTTGCGGATAGAGGAAAAAATTACACAATTATGTGAAACTAATATTCCGAAAATGATAATAGCTAAGACAGACTCAGAATTTGAAAACATTTATAATGAAACTATATCACAGATTGAGAAGCTTGGCGTACAAAAAACAATTGACCTTGCTAATGAGCAATTGAAAGAATTTGAAAAGAAAATTAAAAACTAATGGTAAGTTAAGAGTTTTTGATTTCTTATAAAAAGTAATAATAAGACTTTTAGAAGTTGGGTGAGATTACTCACCCAACTAGGTCTAAATGTATTTATATTAAAGAATTCTACTCAATACAAAGATCTAATGTAATGATAGTAGATCTTAACTATAGTAAATACTTTAGTGTAACTTAAAATTGGTTATAACATAGTTTTCATAAAGATATGTGTAAAACCCAAATATGTACAATATGGAAACTTATTAAATATTTATTTAGGGGTGATATTAGTGAGTTTGTTAAGTTTTAATGTATGTAACTTTGGGGCAGTTGGAGATGGGATAACCAAGGATACAAAAGCTCTGCAACAAACTATCAATTCATGTGCAGAAGCAGGCGGAGGTACTGTAATAGTGCCTTCAGGAAGTTATCTTTGTGGTACTATACACCTAAAAAGTAATGTGGAACTTCATTTATCTGCAGGAGCGACTATACTTGGAAGTCCTGATCGTGAAGACTATAATTCAGATGATATTTTCCTAGAAAACGGTGCATTTTTCAGAGAAAATGTAACCGGTGCACATTTAATTATTGCTTATTGCCAAGAAAATATATCAATTACAGGAACAGGTACAATTGATGGGAATTCTTCGCAATTCTTTGGCTCTCTAGAAGAAGATCACAGCACTTACAGGTTTAAACAAAGGAATTTCCCGATTATTTCATGGCGACCTGGACAAATGATTTTCTTGTGTCGTTGCAAGAAAATAAATGTCGATAGCGTCACTTTGAATAATTCAACTTACTGGAATTTATTTCTATTAGGTTGTGAAGATGCACATATTACTGGACTTACCATAACAAATCCTCCTGCTACACAAAATGGTGACGGCATTGATATAGATTGTTCACGGAATGTTACTATTAGTGACTGTATAATTCGTTCTGGTGATGATTGCATTACAATACGTGCTAATAAGCGTATGTTAGGTGAAAATGCTATGCCATGTGAAAATGTTACAGTTACTAATTGTGTACTCAGCACACCATGTAATGCAATACGAATAGGAGTTGGTGATGGATACATAAAGAGATGCTCCTTAAATAATATGATTATTGCTGATGCTCGTACTGCAATTAGCTTAATAGCTTGTTATTCCCTAAGCTCCGCCCATGGTGCTAAAGTTGAACAAATTCAATTATCAAATTTTATTATTAATGCTATAATACCTTTTTCAATAAATACTGGAGAAAGTGCTAAAGAACCAGCAAGTATAAACGATATAAACTTTAATGGTTTCAATATTAAGGCGTCAGCGGGCTCACAAATTATTGGGAATCCTGATGTTTCTATACAAAACATTAGATTGTATAACTTTGATTGGAAAGTGATTGGTGGTACAAATAATTGTACATTTGTAGAAGAAATACCGAAAGATATTTCTCATTTTGGTTATCATGGAATGAATGACCAGCCAGCCCTGCCGTGCGCTATTTATATGAAGCATCTTCAAAAACTAACTCTTAGTAATATAAGAGTTAGTTGGGAAAAGACCTCTGCAGTTTGGAATGATGGTATTTTTGTAGATGGAAGTTCTGATGTAGAAGTTCATGATGTCAGACTACGCCAACCAAAGGAAAATATAGGAGTCGCTATCCGTTGTCGGTCAGTTGATGATTTATATCTGAAAGGGTGCCAAGCGGAAACAGGAACAAATGTATTCCTTAAAGTAGAAGATTCCCCTAATGATGCTCATATACATTGCATCAATAATGATCTGACACAATCAGCTAAGGCTTTTGAAGGTGATGTTACATTAACTGAAGTTGGGAATTTACTATAATGTTGCAAGTTTCATATATTAACATTCTGAGAGCTAGATAATAAAAAATTTAAGTTTTAATAAAAATAGCAATTATGTTTTAACAAAATAACAAAATTTTAAAAAGGAGAACTTGAAATGAAGGAGCTTCTATACAATGTATGTGATTTTGGAGCAATTGGTGATGGTATAACTAAGGATACAAAAGCTCTGCAGCAAGCAATAGACTCATGTGCGGAAGCGGGTGGAGGTACTGTTTTAGTGCCTTCGGGAAGTTATATAAGTGGTACTATATATTTAAAAAGTAATGTGGAACTTCATTTATCTGCTGGAGCTACAATACTTGGAAGTCCCGATCGTGAAGATTATAATTCAGATGATATTTTCCCTGAAAATGGAGCATTTTCAAGCGAAAATGTAACTGGCGCCCATTTGATTATTGCTTATTGCCAGGAAAATATAGCAATTACGGGAACAGGTACGATTGATGGCAATTCTCCCCATTTCTTTGACCCTTTAAAAGAAGATTATAAAACCTACTGGTTCAAACAAAGAAATTTTACTCTTATTTCATGGAGACCTGGGCAAATGATTTTTTTATGCCGCTGCAAAAAAATAAATGTGAATAATGTCACTTTGAATAATTCCACTTATTGGAACTTATTTTTATTGGGTTGTGAAGATGCGCATATAACCGGACTTACAATAACAAATCCTCCTGCTACACAAAATGGTGACGGCATTGATATAGATTGTTCACGGAATGTTACTATCAGTAACTGTATAATTCGTTCTGGTGATGATTGCATTACAATACGTGCTAATAAACGTATGTTAGGTGAAAATGCTATGCCTTGTGAAAATGTTGTAGTTACCAACTGTGTTCTCAGTACACCAACTTGTGCAATTCGGGTAGGAGTAGGAGATGGAAAGATACGTAATTCTACATTTAATAATATAATTGTGACTGAAGCACGTACAGCAGTTAGCATGATATTGCGTTACTCTGAAAGTTCCATGCATGGAGCTGAAATTGAGCAAGTCCATTTTTCAAATTTTAACGTTGATGTTCTTATACCTTTTCAAATTAACTCCGGACATATAGCTACTTTTCCTGCATTCCTAAGAGATATAAGTTTTACATGCTTTAAAATTAAGGCGTGGGCAGGAGCACAAATTATTGGAACATCTGATGTACAAATTAAAAACATTGTATTTAATAATATTGATTGGGAAATACATGGTGGCACAGATAATTGTTCATTTGTTGATGAGTTGCCTGAGGAATTATCAAAGTTTGGTTACCATGGAATGAATAACACTCCGGCTATGCCATATGTTTTTTACGGCAGATATCTGCAAAATATAATTTTTAATAATGTAAGAGTAAGTTGGTTACAGCCTTCAGCTGTTTGGCAAGAAGGGTTATTTATCGATAAGGGCACAGAAGTAGAATTTAGGGATGTCATACTGCGTCAACCTAAGCAAAACATAGGTGCAGCTATTCATTGTCGATCAGTTAGTAATTTATTTTTGAAAGGATGTCAAGCAGAAAAAGGGACAAATACATTCCTTAAGGTTGAAGATTCTCACAATGATGCTAATATAAAATGCATGTGTAATAATTTGACAGAAGCAACCAAGGCATTTGATGTTGATGTCCCAATAATTGAAGCAGGAAATCTTTACTCTTACAATAATGGAAAAGGTTCATAGTACGGAAGGTATATGTGTATGAAGAATTCTAAATTAACATATATATCGATATTATCTAAATAGGGATGTATCTAATAAGTTGTGCTAGAGAGTTTAGACCATTAATATTGTTATGTTAATGGTCTAAACTCTGGAGTAAACTTCAAAATGTTTCAATTTTAATTACTATAGGAGGAGTAGAGTTAGATAAATTAGCTGAAGCATTAATACCAGGAAATAATGTAAATGGTTTAGCTAATTGGCACACGAGGATGATAAAAGGAAAGAAGTTTGGGAGCAATAAGGATGAATACATTCATATTGCAGGACATATGAATGTATTGGAGGATAAAGAACCTCAGACTTTTACTGCTGTTTCTTATAGGGAAGGTGAGGTTCAGCTTAACATTACCAGAGTTGTAGGAATTGATGGAACAAAAATTAATAGCCTTATAGAAGCAGAAGTGAAAGAAAGGATTAATGCTTTCGATATAATTAAGTGGCCTAGGCAGAGAATTCGTGGGTTTGAAAAATCTTTCATACTTTCTACTTCACCTCAAGTAGGTATTAGAGAATTGCGAAATATTATTGGCGAGTATGTTATGACAGCTCAAGATGTTATTACATGTAAAGACTTTGATGAAAATATTGCTGGAGGATGCTATCCAATAGACATACATGATCATTGTGGTGGAAAAACCATGTTTACATTTCTAGAAGGTGGAGGATCATATGGAATTCCATATAGAGCATTAATCTCAAAAGGAACAAGAAACATTTTAACCGCTAGAAGATGCATTTCTACAACACATGAGTCACATGGAACAGTAAGAATAATGGCCACTGCTATGGCTACAGGTCAGGCAGCAGGTACAGCAGCAATCGCTTCAAACCAAAAAGTAGATTTAAGAGATGCTGATATTTCATATTTAAAATATGTGCTAGATTCACAAGGAGCTATATTGTATATGCATAATAGATCACAATGAATGAGAATAGAAAACACATATCTTATTATTTTTTATTTGGAGAGTGCTTCTTGATTATGAAAAAGACCAGCTAGTAAAAGTCAATAACTTTTTGAAAAAGCTTTGAACTTTTTATAAAAAAAAAATGAGCATAACAAATAAGCTCAAGTAAGAGCCGAACATTGAAAACTTAATATTATGTAAAATTAATTTCCAAATGCACCAATGAACTTTTATGCAGCTTTCTGTGCAGTTTGGTGTTGCATCTTGTGCTGTTCTGTTACACGTCACGAAAATTGGCAAAAAATCATACCTTTTTAGCCATAAGTACTGTCAGCGCAAATTGAGCCTAAAATCGCTCTAGTTATTTCAAAATACATTTGATATTAATGTCAAGTCCGTAGCGTAGCGGAGTCCAATTTAGACTTGACATTAATGGAAAATGTATTACACTAAATTTTAGCGATTTTAACTGTCATTTTATTATGGCAAAACCTATGTCAAAATCGATGGCGTCTAACACTGTTCCGAAGTTTTTAACTCGAAAGGTTTTGCATCTCTTAAAACAGCGAATATTATATTAGAAATCTTGTGCATTATAGCTCCAAGTGCAACCTTTTTAGGCTTTGCTTTCTTCTTCTTTTTATACTACTCATGTAGTACGGGATTTACTGCAACGCTATTCCTTTTTATCCTTACAGAAGCAAGAGCTATGACATAAAGTACACACCTTCCAATGCTAGTACCACGCTTTGACATTTTGTTTTCAGAACCTTTAAAATTACCTGACTCGTTTACAGATGGATCAATGCCAAAGTATGCAAAAATTTGTTTTGGCTTTGAAAGCGCTGTGAAATCGCCTATTTCACACATGAGAGTGACTGCTAAAAGAAAGCCAGCACCACTTATGGAATCAAGGTATTCAATTTGTTTAATAAATTCTTTGGATTTATTTTTATCCACAAATGCCTTAATTTTAGCCAATATGATGTCAATCTTATTATCAAATTCTTCAATAAAATGAATGTGCATTTCAAGTACATCATATACAGTTGAGAAATTATATCTGAAGATCAAGGCGTTTCAAGTAGAAGTAACAAGCTTTTCATACTAGTCTTTGGCGTATTTTATACCTTTTCTTGGAGTATAGGTAACTTTATTTTTCAGAATGATTCAGCTAAACTGTTTCCAATTTATTTTCATGAAAAATATAATTGCCCTCATGCTTACAGCGTTAATCAAGCTCTTGCGGTACGTTCACAAAATGGTACTAGAGGGCTGCAAATTGATGTTAATAATTACCGCTCGGTTATACCTTCCTTTGAAATGAATGGTGATAAGATAATAAAGCTGATACTCAAACCAATTGAACTTGGTTTTAAAGAGTCATATACATTTTCTGGTCGGCCTTACCCAGCAGATGAGAAAGCTAGTGAAGAAATATTTAATTAAATAGATACTTTAAACAAAGAATATGGTACAGTTATGAAAATGAATAATGGTCTGTTTGAAGTTGAGGTATAACGGGAATAGAGTTCAAAAATGAAGCTTGTAGATCTTTATGGTTTGCCAGCCTATGCTTATATTTTTAAAGAATATGACAAATAGGATATGCATAGCACATAACCTTTTTACATAAAAAGCCAAAAAGTATAGTTATGAAGGGGAGTGGAAATTATGTCTAGTAATACGTTATTAACAGGATGGTCTTCAGTAAACATTACAACAAAAAAAAGTATCAATTTAGGGTCAATTTAAGTGTTTCTGGAGTGAGCTTTGAGCTGGCTCTTATTTTAGCTTCGCAACCACCAAGGTTGATTGTTCTGTGAGGCTCCCACGTATATATATTTCTCCTAGCAATAGCTTACCCATTAAAGATTATTATATGGGTATTGTATAAGAAATGTTGATAATATACGATGTTATTATTAAGAAAAAATAAAGTATTTCAAGTGGTAATATATAAGAATAATTATATAGAAATAATGTTCATTATGCATACGCAAAAATAAATTGCACGCACGGCTCAAATGAATTTAAGCCCATAAAAACTTTTTTATGAAAAGCTTTGTTCCTACAAGGGCGGATTCATTTCGCATGTAGCAGGAATGGAGTTTAAAATGAAAGAAAATTGTTATAATCCCAATGATTTTGTACATCTTGATGATGATTCAGCCATGATTCAAGCTGCGGTAAATGCTGCAGCACAATTCGGTGCAACGGTAGAAATTCCCCGTCACAATTTGCGTACAGGAAAAGAGTATTGGAGCATTACAAAAGCTATTGAGTTGCACACAGGCAGTGTAATAGTTCTATGCAATTCTTGTTTGCGTCTTGATGACGGGGTGTATTGTAATATATTCAAAAATTCCAACGGCCGTAAGGAGATTGCTAAGACAGCCTTGGGACGGCAGTATGATATCCGCATCATTGGCATAGGCAATTCTGTACTTGATGGAGGTAATCATAATGGCTTGACGGAAAAAACCCAGATTTTGAATGGTCTGCCTCACATAATTGAAAATACATCTATTCATTTCCACAATGTGGAGCGGCTCACTATTGAGAATCTTCGTATAATTAATCAGCGTCATTGGGGAATGACCTTCCATTTCTGCTCAGAGGGTAGAATATCCAATATTGACTTTATGGCACATAACAACGCTCCAAATCAGGATGGCATAGACCTGCGCACTGGATGTAACCGTTTTATAATTGAGAACATAACAGGATGTACCGGTGATGATACTATAGCATTAACATGCTTGGATGGGAAATTTGAAAAATTAATGATGGTTAAAAATGCGGATGTTGATCTTCATAGCGTTATCATTCGTAATATATCGACATATGTTACTGGAAATCATGCAATTGTAAGATTATTAAATCATGGGGGAAAAAAGCTCTACAATATTTTAGTTGAAAACATTCTTGACCGTTCGGCTGTAAATGTCTATCGTCCATGTGCAGCAGTAAGAATAGGCGAACAACACTATTATTCAGAGAGTGGACCTGCAAAGTTAGGAGATACATATGGTATTACTGTTAGGAATGTAATAACACATGCTAGATTTGGAGTGTTTATCTCGTGCACTTTACAGGATGCATATATAAACAATATACAACTTTTCGGAGATGCTGGCACAGGAGTCTTTTTCAATGCAGGGGCTATGCGCAACATCCATATAAGCGATGTGCATTATGGTATGAATTGCAAAACTGTAGAAACCTCAATGGACTCAGGAAAGGTATATAAATTTGATAAACTTTGTGCTATATACTTCAATGACTCTGATTGTCAGTGGATTACAGTACGCAATGTAACTGCAGGACATTCACTGTCAGCTGTTTTTGGAGGAAGTGGCAATGTCGAGCTGTGTGCAAATGAGATAATCAGGTTGAATCCAGAAACTAAGCTTGTTGATGGTCAAGGGATAAATTCGAATTTAAAATAATAATTATGAAGAAGAAGTGTAAACATTGTTAATGATTTTTCCGACAGAAAATATGACAGTATTAAATAAGACAAGGGGAATTCAATTATGAAAAATAAGCTACTAATTGGTTGGTCTGAGGTAAGCATTACACCAGATAAAAAAGTTATGCTTGCAGGGCAGTTCTTTGAAAGAGTTTCTGAATATGTAGAAACACCAATTTCTGTTACTGCAATGGCAGTAGAGTCGGGCCAAGAGCAAATGGTTATCTGCTCTTGTGACTTAGTAAGCATAGGTGAAAATTTGCTCAATTTGGTTAGGGAGAGCCTGAGAGATAAGGTGACTGGACTGGATGTAAACAAAATCATTATTAATGCAACCCATACACACACGGCAATGTTATATGAAATAGCAGGTACAGGCTCTTCATACTCATCTCTGGATGTTTTGAAACGTTATCTTCCAAAAAATAACGTTTATGTAGAAAAAGTGGTTTCTAATGATACCATGCACCCTCATGGGGCACTCATGTTTTTAGTAGAGAAAATTACTATGGCAATTAAAAATGCATGGGAAGGTAGAAAAAAATCGTACTATGCAAATGAATTCGGACGTGCAGCAGTGGGGATGTGCCGCAGGGTTGTTTATGATGATAAGACTGTAAAAATGTGGGGAGATACAAACCTCGCAAACTTTGATGAATTAGAAAGCGGAAATGATTCGGGTATTGAGCTTTTATATGTTTTTGATGAGAATAAAAAGCTTACAGGTGTTGTTGTAAACGTTGCCTGTCCTTCGCAGGTGGTAGAACATAGAAGTTTTATTTCCTCCGATTATTGGGGAAAGGTAAGGATTTTACTAAGAAAAAAATTTGGTGAGGATTTATTTGTCTTGGGGCTTTGCAGTGCTGCCGGTGACCAGTGTCCCAGAGACATAATAAGATGGGTGAAGCCTGAAACACCTATTGATGATCCAAATATAAAAAGAGAGAATTACATTGAAAGAAATGCAGACCCGTCTATGTTTGATATTAATGGTACATGGAAGGTTGGCAAGCGTATTGCAAATGAAATAATAGACGTTTATGATGAGGCAGTACAGCATCTTTGTTATGAATCAGAGTTAATGCACACAGTTACAACAGTAGATATACCAATCAGACGGGTTACAATTACTGAATATAATGCGGCTGTGAAAACCATCGAGGACTATATTAAAAATGCAGGAAAAGATCACTTTAGTTTTACGGACAATGCAAGTATGCATGTTTATGCAGGAACAATTGCAAGGTATGAGTATCAACAGAGTCATGATATATGCCCCATAGAGGTACATATTGTTCGTTTCGGAGATGTCGCTTTTGCCACAAATCCTTTTGAATTATTCTTAAACTATGGAAATCAAATAAGAGCAAGGAGTAAAGCAAGGCAAACCTTTATTATACAACTTGCTTGCGGAAGCCATGCATATCTGCCAACTAAAAAAGCAGAGCAAGGAAGTCATTATAGTGCTTATGTTTCAAGTGGTATTACAGGTCATCAGGGCGGAGAAATTCTTGTCAGAAAAACAGTTGAAGCAATCAACAAAATGTGGTAAGTAATAATATGATTACTTACAAGAATGTTACTTTGTGACTTTCTGGGAGATAATCATATTATATTGAGAGAAATTTATAATGATGCGTTAAAACAGGTCGAATGAAGAATGAATGTTTGCAAAAAAATAATTGCAGAATTAGAGCTATGTATAGAGTATAGTTTTTAGGAGAGTGATATTATGAACAGCAATATAATTTTAACAGGATGGTCTTCAGTAAATATTACACCAACAAAAAAGGTATCTATACAGGGACAATATCATGAAAGAATATTTGAAGGCATTCATGATCCACTTTATGCAACAGCTCTTTCAATTGAATCTAAAAGTGCAGATGGCTTATCTTCTGAGCAAGCAATTATGATTTCCTGTGATCTATTTGGAATAAAGAAGATAATACTTGATAAGCTCAGAGAGAAACTCAATGGAAAAATTGAAGGACTTGATTTAAATAAAATATTAGCCTTTGCAATACATACTCATACGGCACCTTGTGTATTAGATGAAAGCTTTGATCGACTTAATTGGACAGGATGGATAAATTTAAGCAAGGATGAATATATGCATCCGGATGAGTATTTA
>ENA-UOOK01001043-UOOK01001043.1-fermentation-metagenome-genome-assembly--contig:-NODE-1043-length-37059-cov-6.428386_pt1 | contig 37059 bp, 25 predicted proteins | sample MGYA00245777_ERZ724023 | MGnify/ENA primary metagenome ERZ724023 (study PRJEB28704, sample SAMN03018312) | fermentation metagenome | biome: anthropogenic terrestrial biome; feature: soil; material...
TATTTTTTTCCATAAATCTATCACCCGTTATTTGAAGCCCAACAGGTAGTCCATCGACTTTACCCATTGGAATGGATATTGAGCAAAGACCTGCAACATTGATAGGTACAGTATATAAATCGGATTTATACATTTCAACTGGATCATTTATTATAGAATTAAACTCAAAAGGCAATATTGTCGATGTCAAGGACAATATAACATCATGATCTATAAAAGCATTGTCATAGTCTTGCTTTATCAATGTTCTAACCTTTAATGCTTTCTTATAATGTTCCTCTGCATATCCAGCACTAAGAGAATAAGTACCTATCATTATTCTTCTTTTTACTTCTTCCCCAAAACCCTCTGTTCTTGAATTAGTATATAATTCATCCAATGTATTATAGTTCTCTGCTCTATGCCCATATCTGATTCCATCGAATCTAGCAAGATTTGAGCTTACCTCAGATGTCATTATAATGTAATAGGTTTCAAGTGCATATTTTAAATGAGGTATTGATATAAAATCTATCTTGGATCCTTGTCTTTCAAATACTTTAACAGCCTCATCAAATAGTGTTTGAATTTTCTTATTAGATGTTCCTAATTCAACATATTCCTTAGGCAATGCCACCCTCAAACCTTCTAATAAATTGATATCTTCTTTATCATTATCTATAAAAACGGCTGAATTTGACCTTGTTGAGGATGTGGAATCCTTTCTATCATGTCCAGCAATAGCATTGAGCATTAGAACTGCATCTTTTACACCCCTTCCAAGTATGCCTACCTGATCCAAAGTATTTGCCATTGATACAACACCATATCTAGAAATCATTCCATAGGTTGGTTTCAATCCCACAACACCACAATAGCTTGCAGGCTGTCTTACAGAACCGCCAGTATCTGTCCCTAAAGCCAAAGGCACCTCATTTGCACTTACAGCTGCTGCTGAACCTCCTGATGATCCTCCTGGTACACGATTTGGATCTACCGGATTCTTTGTAGCTCCAAAGTATGATGTTTCAGTAGAGCCACCCATAGCAAATTCATCCATATTAGTTTTACCAATGATTATACCGTCACTATTCTTAATCTTTTCAATAACAGTTGCATCATATGGAGGCATAAAATTCTCCAGCATCTTTGAAGCACATGTTGTTCTCATTCCTTTGGTAACGATATTGTCCTTTATTCCAATAGGAAGTCCCGCCAATACCCCTACATCTTCATTATTTCTTAACTTTTTATCAACTGCATCGGCGGTATTTAAAGCCTCTTCTTTGTTCAATGTAATAAAAGCATTGATATTGGGCTCTGTTTCTTCAATTTTTTTTATATGAGCTTCTACAATATCCTTGCTTGAAATTTCTTTATTTAAAAGCTTTTCTTTCATTTCCCAAGCTTTAAGACTTGTTATATCCACATTATCACCCCTTCTATTCCACTACCTTTATGATTTTAAAATATCCGTATTGCTGCTCTACAGTATTTTGAAGTACCTCTTCTCTTAAAAGAGTTTCATTTTCTTCATAATCTTTTAACTCTCCTGCTTCATCACTAACCATAAAGGTTGGCTCTACATCTTCTGTATTTACTTCCTTTATAGTATCAACAAATCCAATGACTTGGGCAAATTTCTCTGTGAATACATCAATTTCTTCTTCAGGAAACTTTAGCATCGCAATATCTGCAATATGTAGTACATCATCTTTTGTTATCATATTAAAAATCCTCCTTTCTTCAATTGACAGTTGAAAATTATTTGGGTTTAGCCCCCGAAAACAAACCCGAGATTCTTCACTGCGTTCAGAATGACAAGATGTATGAGATTCTTCACTACGTTCGGAATGACAAGATGCATGCAATTTCTCACTACGTTCGGAATGACAAGATGTATGAGATTTCTCACTACGTTCAAAATAACATTACCTTTTTTGTCATCCTGGGCCACACAGTATTAACCTAACTACCGAAGGATCTCGGGTTTAACTCTTATCTCTTAGTTCTTATCTCTTAGTTCTTAGTTCTTAGTTCTTCACTCTTAACTCTTAACTCTTAGTTCTTAACTCTTCACTATATCCTTCAATCTCTCTTCATTGATTATCTCAATTCCTAGCTCTACTGCCTTATCATACTTCGAACCTGGGTCTTCGCCTACTATTACGAAGTCCGTCTTCTTGCTTACAGAGCTTGATACCTTTCCACCTTTTCTTTCCACTATATCCCTAATTTGATTCCTTGACAAGCCCTCAATTGTCCCAGTTATGACCACAGTTTTCTCGGTAAATATGGATTCCTCTGCATGTACTTCTTCATAAATAGGAGTAACACCTTCACCAAGAAGTTTGTTCAATGCCTCTAGTATACGCTCATCTTCAAAAAACTCTAATATGTTATTGGCTATAATATCCCCTATATCTCCAACGTTAATCAAATCTTCATAGCTTGCCATTTTTAGAGCACCTAAGGATTTAAATTTATTTGCCAAATCACTAGCCGTTTTTATGCCTACATTAGATATTCCTAAGGCATATATAAATGAAGTAAGGCTAACCATTTTACTTCTTTCAATTGCATCTATCAGATTTTTACTTTTTTTGTCTTTAAAACCTTCAAGTTTTCTTAAATCCTCATATTTAATTTCATATATCTCTGGCAAATCCCTTATATTCAACTCCTCAAGGAGCTTTTCAGCTGTCTTTTCACTAAAACCCTCAATATTCATGGCATCACGACTTGCAAAATGAACTAGCCTGGATACCAACTGCGGCTTGCAGGATAATGAATTAGGACAAAATATGTGAACACCATTTTGTATCAATTCGCTTTGACAATATGGACAATGCGTTGGTTTTTCTATTGTATATGTCTTCTCATTCGTTTCAAGAGTTCCCAATATTTCTGGAATCACATCATTGGATCTACGTATGAGGACTCTTGAATTAAGTCTAATACCCTTTCTTATAATATCATCATAATTATTAAGAGTTGCTCTCTTTACCGTAACTCCGCCTATATCCACAGGCTCCAACAATGCTGTAGGCGTCACCTTTGCCGAACGGCCAACATTCCACTCTACAGCCAACAGCTTTGTACTTATCTCTTCAGCTTCAAATTTATATGCAACTGCCCATCTTGGAAACTTATTAGTATGACCAAGAACCTCCCTAGTTCTCATATCATTTATTTTTATAACCATTCCATCTGTAAGGATGTCGAGTCTATTTCTTGCATCCTTAATATTCTCTATTTCTTCAATTATAGCATCCATGGTATCAAAGCTTTTTACATAAGGAAATACAGGCAATTTATTTTTTCTTAAAAATTCCAGCATTTCTAAGTGACTATTGAAACTTTTTCCTTCTATATATCCTACGTTGTAAAAAAAGGCTGCTAGCTTTCTTTTTTCAGTAACCTTTGGATCCAAATTTCTTAAAGCTCCTGCTGCAGCATTTCTAGCATTTTTCAAAGTCTCAACTGCAGTCTTATTGTATTCCTCAAGTGATGACAAAGGCATCAGCCCTTCACCTTGTACCTCCATTGTATAATCAGCATCTATTCTCATTGGAATTGATTTTATAGTCTTAAGCTGCTCTAAAATTCCTTCACCAACGATACCATTTCCTCTTGAAGCACCCTGAATCAATTCTCCATTTTTATAGGTTAAATTTATAGTTAACCCGTCAAATTTATATTCCAATATATATACTGGATCTGGCAGCTTATTATCATTGTTTCTGTTATATTCATCTATGGATCTTCTTACTCTATTGTCCCAATTTTTTAATTCCGCATAGCTCTGACTTTTGTCAAGACTCCATAGCCTTCCTAAATGAACATGCTTTTCAAACTTCTCTAGTATTTCTCCCCCTACTCTCTGAGTTGGAGAATAGCTTAGAATATATCCAGTTTCATTTTCAAGCCGAACAAGCTCATCATATAGAGCATCATACTCCTTGTCACTTACCTTCGGTGAATCCAGCGTATAATAGCTATAATTCAAGTCATTTATTATATCTATTATCTCTCTAATCCTTTCCTCTTGATTCAAAAGAATCAACCCTCCTTAACGATTTCAATAGGGGCTATGGATTGCAATAGCTTCTTTAGCCCTTCCTTATCAAAAGCTATAGTCAACTCCTTGTCTCCATCTTCTCTTTCCTTAACCATAGCAACTATTCCAGTACCCCATTTCTTGTGTTTAACCTTAGTTCCAACATCAATGTCCAAGTTCTTGTTTTCATTTCTAATTATCTTTGGACCAACAAAATTAGATTTATTGTAATCTACTATATTCAGCAACTTCTCTTCAGGATTTGATTCCATTTCTTTTCTAATATTATTTATAATTTTTTTAGTGATCTTTCTTTCAATTGTATCTCCCATCTCATCAATAAATCTGGATGGCATCGTATAATTAGTATTACCATATATTGTTCTTCTCTGTGCATTAGTTATGATTAAGTGTTTCTCTGCCCTTGTCACAGCTACATAACAAAGTCTTCTTTCCTCTTCCAGATCACTTTCACTGTCAAAGGATCTTGATATAGGGAAAAGACCTTCTTCCATTCCTACTAGAAAAACTATAGGATATTCAAGCCCTTTTGCACTATGAACAGTCATCAACGTAATGAGATTATCTGTTTCAACAGTTTTATCAACATCTGATAATAGCGATATTGAAGCTAAAAAGTCCTCCATATTAGCCCCTTCATTCTTTTCCTCAAATGTTAATGCAACAGAAAGGAAATCTTTTATATTTTCAATCCTAGTTCTAGATTCAATAGTATCTTCTTTTTCAAGCTCAGCGATATAACCTGAAGAATTTATTACCTCTTCAACAAAGTCCTTAATTCCCATTATTTCCTTCATTGCCATAAATCTATTCATTAATTCTACAAAAGGTTTGATGCTATTTATTGCCCTTCCAGACAATCCGGGAATATCCTCAACCGATAATATGACCCCATAAATCGAATCACCTGTATTAGCAGCAAATTCCTCAATTTTATTTATTGTACTTGCTCCGATACCTCTCTTTGGTGTGTTAATAATTCTCTTTAACGATATATTGTCATTAGGATTCTGTAGGAATTTTAAATATGCTATTAAATCCTTAACTTCCTTTCTATCATAGAATTTTAGTCCGCCTACTATTTTATATGGAAGGTGCTCTGTCATAAACACTTCTTCAAAGGTTCTAGACTGTACGTTTGTCCTATATAGGATGGCTATATCTGAAGGTTTATATCCCTTATATATAAATTCATGTATTTTCTTGGCAACAAAAAAGGCTTCCTCTTCGGAATACTCACAGGATTCATAAATAACTGTATCCCCATCGTCATTATCTGTCCAAAGATTCTTATCTTTTCTTTCATTATTTTTTTTAATTACTTGATTAGCTACATTTAATATACTTTGTGTCGACCTATAGTTCTGCTCAAGCAAAATTACCTTGGCACCGGGAAAATCTTTTTCAAAGTCAAGAATATTTGAGATATCTGCCCCTCTCCATGAATAAATGGAATTATGAACAACAATTCCTTCACAAACGTACTGTCTCAAATTTGGTACTGAAATATCATAAACAAACCCCTCATAGTTTTCTATATCAACATGTTTAACTACATCTTCAATGATTTCCCCATTATTAAATATAGCAATACTCATAGTAGGTTTAATATGTGATGCAGGTGTAAAATTAAACACTGTATTCTCCAACAATCTTGCTCTTCTATTAATTTCTAAACCATCTTCTAATGCTATTATTTCGTTAGAAAATCTTTCTGCTTCATCGTAATTAGTTCTTTCCGTTTCAATTCTCCAGGTATTTCTTCGCCCTTTTCTTGTATTGAAGTTTAAAGAACTTGCTTTTTCTTTTAAATCATCACCAGAAGTATTAAAATTAATTCTATGACTATACCACCCAGCATTGTTACCAACTATTCTACCTCCAAAGAATGTTAAATTAACAACTCTTCTAAAAGTGTCTTTTCTTATAATAGCACCTTGTCGAACTACAGGATATTCCTCAAATATCATTAAGTCATCCATTAATTCAATTACATTATTTCTTGTATCAATTTCATTAAAAAACCTATTAATTAAATTCTGATCAAAGGTAATATTCCTACCTTTTGGATGAAATACTAGTGTTGGAATTCGATATTTTAGTGAATACAGCATCTCATAATAATTTACCTCTTCTTTGCTAGTACATACTTTTAGAATCCAAGCCTTATCACCATGCTCCTGATTCATTCTTACTTCTAAACCATTTAGTATCTTTTCCCTTTCATATAATCGAACTCCCTGTGTTTGTCCTATTCTATATCCTAATTCCTTTTTATACATTAGGTAGACATAATGAACACCTGGCTCTGGATTCAATTTAGAAAATAAAATATGATTAGGCGTTAATTTTAAGGTTTTTCCCGACATAGTTTGAATATTAATTATAGGTCCCTTATACTGTGATTTCTTAACGAAATCAATTGTTCCTTCTGCAACTTTACTCTGCCCTGCAGCAGAATATACTGTATCTCCAATTTTTAAATCCTCTATTCTAACTTCCCCACTCGGTGTATTTACCTTCATACCCTCTACAATACATTGGTCGCTATCCCCTACCACACATACATTTCCATGCCACTTTGATAACAATTTTACAAATTTATATTGAATCTTATTTGTATCCTGATATTCATCTACAAATATATATTTAAATTTCTTTTGATAGTAATCCAATATCTCTGGGTTTTGCTCCAGTAATTCTACTGCCTTTATCAACAAATCATCAAAATCTAATGCATTATAGAATTTCAGTTTTTTTTGATATAGGGCATATATTTCTCCAACATTTCTTTCCCTAAAGTCTTTATAGTTATTATTTATATATGTATCAGGATCCACTTGCTTATCTTTTAGATCACTAATTCTAGCAAGTAAGGAGGATTCCTTGTACATGTCCTTATCTATATTTACTTCCTTGATACATTCTTTTATTAGTGTTATTTGGTCAGCCCTATCATATATTGTAAAGCTTCTATCATAACCAATTTTATCTATATCACGCCTTAAAATTCGCACACAAATAGAGTGGAATGTTCCCATCCACATATGGTCAACTTCAATATTCAATAAATCTGCAACTCTAGTCTTCATTTCAGCTGCAGCCTTGTTTGTAAAGGTAATGGCTAAAATATTGCCTGGGTAAATATTTTTCTCTTCTATTAAATAGGCAATTTTATGGGTAACTACTTTTGTCTTTCCTGACCCTGCCCCTGCCATAATAAGTAAAGGTCCTTCTGTATGAAGAACCGCTTCTCTCTGTCTATCGTTAAGTCCTGCTAAAAAATCCATTTCTCCACCATCCTAACTATTCTCATATTAATTATATAGTATTGACGGGAGAATTCCAATAAAAAAAACCCTTCATAACTAGTTTTGTAGTGCTAGTATGACAGGGTCTTTTATCATTCTGCCCCTAATGCCTTGAATACTGCATCTTCAGGAGAATTATAGAAAATTAAATTAAAAGCTCCTATTAATTCCGGTGGTGCTGTTCCTAAATCAGCCGCTGAAGTTAATGGTAATAGAACTTTTTTAGCACCACTATCCAAGCACACTTGCAGAGTATTGGCCAATTCATCTACCTTTATCAACGTACCACCTATACTAATATCTCCTAGTACTGTCATACTGCTAATAGGAGGTTTCCCTAATGCAACTGAGCATATTGCTATCACACTAGATAATGTAAGTTCTGTTGTCATACCTATACCATTTAAGTCTTGTACATTTATTAAATAGTCCCTAGTTGTAGTACTTATATTTCCACTAATATTTTTACTATTTGCCTTGAGATATTTATACGCTGTATCAACCGTTTCTTTAGCTGCAGAATTAGAGCCAAGTCCCGTTCGCTCAAATTTACCATTCCCTGCTGTCATTTGTGTTTCCAATTTATATACCCCTATCATACCGGACTTTCCACGAGATACATGATAAACATGACCTGGTTTCCCAATGCCTTCTGGAATTAGACTACCTCCTCCTTGTTCCGGAACCGGTACGTATTCTTCATTAAAGGATTCTAAATCTATATATGAGAAATTCACGTCGTAGAATTCCATACCTCCGATTTTCTTTAGCTGTTCTTTGACACGTCTTCTCATTTCCATAGCAAACCTTAAGATTTTTTCAATATTTTCTTTAGTATAGTTTCCATCTGGATAAATTAGTTTAACCATTCCTGAAATTGTCTTCTTAACAGCTATAGTATCTCTTTGATTTAATTGATTCCCTAACTTAAAATATTTATCATAGCTATCTGCATAAGATATTTTGCGTAATTCTCTCATAATCTCAGAAAAATAATCCGTTATAAAACCATAATCATCTGTGAAATACTCCGGTCTATATTTTGGGATTTCCCAACCAGGTAAATAACAATGCATACGATCCAAAAAAGCGGTATCCATTCCCATAGCTTCAGGGAAAGGCTCAAATAAATTGGAGGTTTTAAGCAGTACGTCAACACTTTGATTTATATTCCCAACAAAAGCAAAAGAGGCAGAGGCATTCTTCTCTTCCTTCCCACGTGAGAAGGAGCCTGAAGCCATATAATCCTTCATTATCTGAACTCCATCATTATCCTTAAAAGAAATCCCTGCAACTTCATCAAAAGCAACGCAATCCCACATTCCTACAAGACCGACCTGTTTTGATGCCATATTATAGAATAGATTTGCTACTGTGGTTTGTCCACCTGACACAAGGATACTATTAGGGCTAATTTCTTTATATACGTGAGATTTTCCAGTTCCTCTAGGACCAAGTTCACAAAAATTATAATTATTTTCAACCAATGGAATAAGACGTGCTAAATGTAGCCATTTTTCCCTAGTATCGAAATTATCAGGCTCCATTCCAATACTACGAAGTACAACATCAATCCACTCTTCATCTGAAAAATATTTTCGTACTTCCTTCAATTCATCCATATTTATACCCGGCATCTGTATTGGTGTAAGTTTTCTTATAACGAAAGGATTTCCCTTTTTATCCTCCTCATCATAATAATATTCCATCTGAACAATACACCAAATTCCACCAGAAAGAAGTCTTTCATACTCTGAAGGATATGTATGGGATATAGTCACTCCACGCAATCCTAAATTAGAAAATTCGGCTTCATAAGTATCCGTCTTATAATTTAGCTTTACGGAAATCTTATCAATAACTGTATAACTGCCGGTTTCACGGAGTTTTGAAATAATTTTTTGTGCTTCATCTGGTCTTACATAGTTCCTAGCCAATATATCTTTAACATTTTGTACGCCTTGTTCAATTATTTCTTCATCCTGTGAAGAGCAATACATGCCTAACAAATATTCCAGTACATAGACCGGAACATTTGCACCTTCTTTAATCTTCTTAGTTAAATCCTTGCGAACAATCTTTCCGGGGAAGTAAGTCAAAAGCTTTTTAAAAATCGTATCTCTATTTGATTCTTCTACCATATTACTGTCCCCTTTCCTAAATATCAAATCCAAAATCATCTGCAAATGCTATATCTATTGTAACTTCATGCCTAAGAGCTTCCATACCTGTTTCTTTATTAGTAGCAACTAAATAGTATTTCTTGTCTCGTCGATATTTTTGGTCTTTTAATTTGAATTTAAGCTTAAATATTCGTTTTGCTGATTCATTTTCCTTGCTATTTGTAACATGTATCTCCTCATTGGAGATTACCTCACCCTGTTCATCAACAAATGATATCCTATAAGTAGTTGGTAATATCACATCGCTGATAGGTTCCTGCTGGACAAAATCTAAATTAATAAGCAAACCGGTAACTTTATTCAACATACTAATCAAAGCAATCTTAACATTATCACTTTGAACACGTCCTGTAATAGTCTTAACTTGAACAACAGGTATTAAAATTTCTTGTGGGGAGTTGCCTCCATGAACATAATTTTGTCCACCTCCAAGAGATTTGAAAATGTTTGAAGTCATTGGAACAATTATATTTCTATTATCGTAAGAACCAAGTGAATCAGCAACTAACAATTTTCTTGTTCCCATAACATCATAATCATGATCAGATACTATAAATCTTTTGTTGATTTGATCATCTTTATTGGAGAAGCCATCTATTTTTTTTGATTCAGAAGTTTTATTCCTCTTATAAATAAAACCATGATCAGCTGTTACTATAAATTTAGTCCAAGAAACATTATTTGTAAGGCGCATTATAAGCTCAGATATCTCCTCTACAGCTTCTTTACAAGCTATAAACACCTCATCTTCTGTATTAAGCTTATCCCCTCTTGCATCAATCTGATTATGATAGATATATACTACAGACTTTCCAACAAAGAAGTTTCGCAGCTCATCTTTACTATACTTTTTTAAGACATCATACTGAATACTACCCGAATCCGGGAGGCAATCTTTTAAGATCCCATCTCTTTCAAATAAGTTAGAACAAGGTCTTCCATCAACATAAACATCGTATTTTTCATCAATAGTCAACTCTTTATGTGGTAGTAAAGATGCCATACCAAGTCTAGTATATGAAGGTAGAACTCCAATCTGCGATCCAATATCTACCATATCCATTTTTTTATTTTTATCCAAAGTCTTCACTAATTCTTTAGCAACTTCATAGCGAAATGCATCTGAAATAATAACTACCATCTTCTCTTTGATTCCATCAATATAATTATTATAGAAATCCCTTTGAAGTTTATACTTTCCCCTTAAATCTTCATAGGAGAATTTGTCATTAAACTCTTTAGTAATCACATCAAGAAACTTATTAGTGTAGATGTTTTCCACCAACTCTTTTAAATTATCAAAAATATGTTGGTTATTTATCTTGTCTAAATAGTAATAGAATTTTCTATAATGAGTATCGATTCTATAGTCTTCCCTTACATATTTCTCAATTATAGAAACAATATCTGATTCTGCCTTATAATTTACTTGGTTTATTATATAGAAAGCATGCTTTAAGGCATGATATTCATATACATAATCTTTCCCAAAATATTTCTTCTCTCTAAATTTACAAAGTCTCGGAATATCCATTCCATCAATTGTTGAATTTAAATTTTCATCTAATAAACGCTCAATAATCCAGTGAATAATCTTTTCATCTACAAATCTAAATATCTCTAAATTCACAATGTCCTCTACAGAAAAATCCATAAATAGTTTTCTTCCATTAATCTTTATGAACACTTTATCTGATAAAATATCGAATTCATTCCTATATATAACGCTATTCATAATCTGATCCATAAAAGCCATGACTGTACCGGATTTACTCAGTAAATATTTATTATATGAAGACGGTAGTTCACAACTGATTTCCTTTTCTGTATAAGTAAGAAAAAGGCTAATAACTAACTTCTCAAGATTGGGTTCATCATCTACAAAGGAGAAGGTTTGATTAATATGTTTCCAAAATGCATCATCTAATCCGTATTTTTTAAATTCAGACATATGTTCATTGTCGCTTAAATCTCCTCCAGTTAAAACAATACGCAATACTTCTTCAAAATTTGCTATTTTCGACTTAATTGAGGCACTAAGTAAGGCTATTTCGATAATACTTTCATCATAATTATCCACTTCTAAATCATAGAATCTCTTTGTTCTATCCTTTGCTCCAAAAAACTTTATGTATTTTTGTAATACCGGTTTATACTTTTCATCTATACCTAAATCTAGTGCTATCAAAGATGCCCTATCAGCAAAAAACTCCTTAGAATACTTTATAGTATCTGCTAAGTGATTTTCCCTAGAGTTAGGTTTAGGAAAAGGAGCATATATAAGATAATTGTTTTCTGTATCTTCTCTCTCCAACAGCAACTTCGTTTTAAATAAATTAGTAGAAGTCAAATAGTGAATTTTAGCATTTTCTAATTTTAAATTTTTTACATCTTCTACAAATTCACCGTTATCATCATACCAAAAGACAAGCTTACGACTATCTCCGGTAAACTCAGAATTTAGCTTGTCTTCAATCTGTTTTAAGTTTAATTCAGTCATAGACTGCCTCCCTTATTATACCTTAAGATCACTTGATTTTCTCTAATATCTGTAAGTTTGTACCCTTCTCATCGGTTTGGATTTTGTCATAATTAATTTTAACTCCATCATCTAAATCAATAGGTATTCTTGCAAGCGCTAGATGTGAAATCCTTTCATCATAATCCTTACACTCCTTAAGTTGTTTAGTTACCTTAGTTAAACGCTTCTCTAATCTGGCTACTTCCCTAGGGTTATCGTTATTTGCTATATCATATTTTAGATTATCTATAGCTATTTCATATGCTCTTTGCATTTTATGAAGATAGTCTATACGCACCCTGCCAGTTGTATCTTCATTATATCTATGCATATATATTAGAGCCTTAAAGCCATTTTGCTTTCCACTATCATATAGCCAATATATGGGGCGCTTTTGATATGTCTTTACGTGATCTTTGAAGAAATCTTTAAGAAAATAGCTCCTTATAATTTCTTTTGATGTGCCTTTACCTCCTAATGTATCTGCAATAAATTTAAGATTTTCATCTAAAGCTTCTTTACCATAGCATGCTTTTACAAAGTCTATAAATTTATTTACTATATCATCTTCAAAGTATTCTTCATCTGTAATGAGTATTATATTATCTTTCGTAGGCATAATGCTACTATATTTGCTATCATCCCATTTGCCACCTGCAAAGGCTAGTCCTTTAACATCTAGTGAATAACGACCACATATGCACCCTACTGCATAGGATATGAAAGATTTGATAACATCCGCTTTAGTTAGCATATATTGATTTCCCTTTATATCATCATAGATTTCATCTTTTGTATCAAATATTTTTGTAATAGTTATATCCTTATCACTTACCTCTGGAGTCAATTCATCTTCTAGTCCATAATTTTCAATGAAGATACGGTTGAGTTCTTCTTCATTTGACTTTAGTTGGTCGAATTGAGAATTAGCATAATGTTTCCAGTTATTATATGATCGTTCTATAGTATTTTGTATTTGATTTTGTTTATCTTTGTCTAATAATGGATGAACTTTAAAATCCCATGAGGTTTCAAACGAGTCCCAGTCAATTTTTGATATAAATATATTTCGTTTTACAATTTTTTCTACAACAATGTTTTTAGTTTTATTATAAGGTAGTTTCGCAAAGTCTCCAAGTTTAAAATGAATAGTTGGATTTAAAATCTTTGAAAGTATACCAACAATTTTTGTATTTAAATAACCTAACATATTCAAATAGTTATCTGATTGTGTAAATGTAACTGCAGCAGATGAATCAAATAAAAACCCATCTTCAAATAACCTAAATGATAACGGCCCACTAGTTATGTCATTCCAACATAAATGCTGTTTAAAATTATATTCTAAATTAAAGTTATGTGCCCATATTCTATCTCCACTAGAATGCAATTTAGTTTGCATTTCATATCCATCATTATACCAATTTACTATATATTCTCGATTTCCATACCACTTTCTATAATTACCACCTTTATTATACGGAAACCACTTTAATAGGGAATCTCTCGCTGTTTTTCTATCCATATGAACCCCTATATTTATATATATTACTTCATGCCATAAACGTAAGTAATAATCATTGTTTCCAGTAGTCAATCCCATTCTTTGTTCAGTAACGTTCCCAATTTTTTCTGAATCAAAAGTTAAGAGAAGTGCAGAACATGCCCAATATGCAACAGGCATTCCCGGTATCTTTCCAAAGTTTTCTTGTTCCGCTTCATAATAATATCCACATTTCGGATTTTGTATAGCTTCTAAGGTCTTACTTTCTTTTTCTTTAGCATTATTGAAATCAACAAGTCTAATATAAGTACCCTTGTAATTATTAACTAGAGTATTCTTAAAAACAAAAGTTGTAGTCTGAACGACTTCTCCGCCTATTTCTTCAAAAGCTCTAGCACCTAAATGCACCATATTACATATAGCATTTGATAGAAGTTTTTCTCTTAGCTTTTCATAGCTTGATAAAAACATCCACGAATGTTGAGTAATCATAGCATAGCATCCATTACATTTTGTAAACTCTCTACACTTTTCCATAAAAACAGCAAACATATCCGATTTACTATCAGGGTAATTATCTTTTACATATTTGTTTAATCTTGAATTCATTCCACTAGAACTCATATATGGCGGATTTGTTGCAACAGCATCATATTTCCCTGTAATTATTCTTCCTAAATCAATAATAGATTTTAAAGCCATTTGAGAATTTTGTATACCGAAGCTATCAATTGATATTTGTCCATTAACACTACAATCAGCGACAAATTCAAGTAAAGCTTCCCAATTACAATCTTCTATCTTCAAAATAGATCCATATTCTTTTGCATCACAGAATATATCAATTAAATATTCTGCCTGCTGAATTACAATATTTCTATTTATTTTATCCATAGAATTACCAAAATATCTTAGATGACCTTTATTTATCTCCTTGCTATCAATTATCGTAAATAAATTACATTTTATTTCTCCATTTAAAATTCTCCTATTATATTGTCTTCCTTTCATCATTATTGCAAAATAGGATAGTTGATATGCTCTTTTATCTATATCTAGTCCATATAAATTGTTTCCTATGATTAATTTAGCTGCTTCTCTATTTGTATATCCTTGACTTTCATATAATTGCATGAAAACTTCAAAGGCATATACCAAAATATGTCCACTTCCCATTGCAGGATCTATAAGTTTAATATCCTCTAATCGAAGATTTTTTCTATCTTTTTGTAATACTATTAATCGTTCTTTTACTTCAAAACTTTGTTCTGTTTCTGGGATATAATATTTCCAATTGAATTCTTCAGCTATTTTCTTTTCACATCTTTCATCACCATTCGCTATTAGTTTTTCAATCCAAAGTCTACCTAATGAGTTTTCTACCATATATCTGACTATCCAATCCGGAGTAAAAAGCTGTGTTACCGCTGGAATGTCTTCTTTTTGTATTTTCTTTGATCTCGGTCTTGAGAATACTTCCTCTTTTCTTTCAGTATTATAATACTGATACATCCAGCCTATTATCTCTACTTGTCCATTGCCATCTTCCGATTCTACATCAAAGTATTCTTCCGGTATATCATGGACTAATTTATACAGTACTCCCTCCGGATCATTGTATGAAATATTCAATAATAGTTCTGCATAGTCATCCGTTTTTTCAAATAGCTCCGGTAGATTTTCATTTAAGGCATTGCATTGTTTAATAAACAAAAGATGAAACATTTGCTCCATGGATTTGGCGCTACCATCCAATTTCCAATCGGACAACTGTTGTAGCTCTTTTTCCGTAAATTCTAAGCTGGTGTAATTATAATTAGTAACAAATTCCGGCTCATTTACCCCTTCTCTTCCTGAGGAAAGAACCCTCATTTTATCCGGTAGATAATTGTTTACTTCCATAAAACGGATAGCTATAAGTCTATTGAACCAAGTATAAGCTACCTCTTCTATTAAGGTACAGTAAGCAGTTTTATAATCTACATTGCTTTTTCTCTTGTTTAATTCTTCAATAAGTTTTCTATATTGTATTACTTGTTTATCATAGATTTTATAGGTCTCTATTGCTTTTATATCAAAGACTAACATATCTGAAGTGGATTCAGGCAAGGGAGCTTCTATCCCATTTTCCGTAATTCCAATAATAGCCGCTTTATTTTTTATATCCTGTATAAGCTTGTTCCTTGCATATATGGCAAAGCTTTTTAGCACTGTCTTATCCATGGAAACCTCCTCTAAAACTCAATATTCAAAATAGTATTTTCTTCAATTTCCTTTTCAAGTCTTTCCTTTAGAATCTGTATATATTTTTCTATATCATCTTTAGTTTCTATTTGCCATGAATTGGAAGTATTTATATCCTTTATGCTTAAGTTACGCTGCCTCTTTACAGGCCTAATAGCTATTGGCTCTAAGCCTTCTACTTTACCTTTCTTTTTCTTTTCTTCCTCAGCTATACGTTCTTGTTCCTTAGTTATTTGATTTAAAAATCTAATCTTCAATTTATCGGCTTCTATCCTAAATCCATTTACTTTAGCTACGTTATTACAGGATTCAGCTTTTTTCATAAGGTCTATAAAGGACTTTTTAAACTGATTGGAAAATGCCTCTTTCAAACCGCTTTGTTCTAGAACAATCATTATTCTATTCTCGGCCTCTTTAATTTCTATTTTAATAGGTTCTAATTCTTCGTCTAATATTTCATTATATATATTTAAAAATTCATTGTTTAGTTCAGGCAATTCCTTAATGTCGTTATAAGGTGATGGCATCTTTATAATGGTTTCCATCTTTTTAACAACGGATTCTATTTCTTGATTTACGACATAGGATCTACTCTCTTCAAATATTTCAATGTAGGATAGCGTTTTGTTCCAAATGCCATATTGTTCCCCATTGAAAAAAGCCTTTATTGGAGGATAATCTTCTGCAAAATCCAGATAATCCTCTTCATGTTTTTTTACATATTTGAATACGTCTATGGCCTTATTCATGGATATAGTTGACTTCATTAGCAATATTCCTTCATCTATTACATCCTTGCCCGGATAGCTAACCGAGCTATACTCATAATTCCTTAATAAATAATTCAATTCATCAACCATTAGTGCAGCAGATCTATTAAACTGCATTACCATAGTATCCGTATCCTCTGTAATAATCGTTGTTTTAAAAACTTCCTTAACTATACTTTTTAAGCTTTTTCTCATGTTTTCCGGTACAATTTCTTTCTCTTCAATCAATAACTTCTCAATATAAGTTCGCTTTGTAATATAATCAATTATCTTCTCAGTAGTTTCATTTAAAATAGAAACTGTACTTCCATTTAGGGTAAGACTTATTAGGCCGTCTTTAAAGCATTTAGCAGCTATCCAATCTATATCAACACCCGAAAATCCGTAAGGAGCCTTACTGAATCTATTTTTTATTTCTTTTAAAGAAATTTTAGTGTGATTTTTAGTACGTATACGTATATAATCTAACACTTCTCTAATTGCATTTTCATTGGGTTGAGTGCCACTATTTAATGTTAGCTGACCAGTGGAATCTCGTTTAAATAAATTATAAATATCAACTTCGTCCATAGGATGGGTAATATAATTTAGCTTATGATAAACTGTGCCCACTAAACGTTCCAAGCAATCAGTTAAATTATACTTAAAGTCATTTGTACCTAGTTCTAATCTATCGCCATTTACATAGAATTTAGATGACTTTAAGGATTCTTGTAAGAACAACTTTACCATATTTTGATGTTCCTTCATTTCTCCACGTTTTACTGCTTTTATTTCTTCGAATTTTGGAATATTGCTAGCTAATGAAGATGATAGAAACTTTTCAATCTTCATAGATAAACGTAATTCATTTAAAAATCCAGCATCATTAGGCAAATCTACATATACATCTTTTCCCGTACTGCTTAACATACGTAAATTACTATCTTGTCCATTAAGTTCTGAATATGGAGTTATTATCTTAACTCCAAAGTCAAATATTTGATTGATTTTATAAGGTATATCATCTACTACTCTATTAAATCCAAATGAGTATCTATTTTTAAATTCTTGAACTTTAACCTTTTCTTCAAAGTAAATATCTGCAAAGATTAGCTCTGATACTTTCTTTATTACAGATGAAGTTTCAATCTCTTGATTTTCTATTGCACGATTTATCTCCTGCTCTTCATCAGTTAGAAATAAATAGACATCCCCATTCTTTTGAACAAGCATTTGACCTATTAAAATATCTAAAGCTCCTTTTACCTTTTCTTTCAATATTCTTCTATCTTCGTCTATGTTTGATACCATCAAAGTAGTTATATTCTCTAAATTAGCTATGATATTGTTATTTACATATTTAATCATAAATAAAGCCTTTAATACATTTACATTGAAATTATCTTCTTCCTTGTTTGGATTTATGATATTGCTTTCTTTTGCCCTAGAAATAACAACTGAATGGCTATGATCTAAAAATCTGTTCAAGGCATCATAAAATAAATTAAATGGTACAATTACGCCGTCTTCCCTGTCCATTATTTTTTCGGCGCTTTCTTTAAACAATGCCAGCATTGAACGCTCTCCTTCTGATAAATGTTTACCACTGGCTCCATGCTGTCTGATGGAAGTTAGTACATTTGCTAAAAGATTAAATTGATATGGTATAAATGGATATACTTTGCAAAAATCCTTCTTGCCCTCATAAAGTTTCTTTTCTATTCCATCATTAAATATTATTAGGTTTTTTATTATAGTTTCTTTATTTTCATATAACACTGATAATGTTTCGTTGGCTGTTTCTGTTTTATTCAATATCCTTAATTTAATAACTTCATCTACATTTGCAGATGTTAAGCTTAATCTTGTGTCAAAACGGCCTTGTATCTTTGAAAAGTCCCTACCTTTAACTTCCGTTATAGAATCTATATCCTGTTGACTTGTTACTATAACCCATGCTTTTCCCTTACATAAGGAGCCTAAATCTTCTGTTACGGTTTGTAGATTTAGCATAAGGTCAGTGTTGTCCCCAATATATTGTCCCATTTCATCAACTAGAAATACAATATGATAATTATCTCCCTTTGATTTTAAATACTCATTTACCATGTGAGCAAATTCATTTATGCTGGTTTCATATGGATTTATTGTGCTCTTTGCCCAATCATTTGCAGTTTCTAAACTCATAAATTGAATCTCAACTAATGTCTTAACCACTCTATCCTTAAAGAAATTGAATTTGTGACGAGCTGTTACCCAATCATCACCTGTAATTTCCCTATACTTTTCTTTAAAACTTTCATATTGTCCTTCTTCAGCTAAATTTCTTTCTAAATCGGCTACATGGGGATTGGAACTATATCCCAATTTTTCATTGAAAACCTTTAAAAATACATTAAGTATAGTATCTTTATTCTTTCTTCCGGATGTTTCACTTTTTGAATCAATATTAAATAATATAACATCTGTTGGAGCTGATGATGCTAATTTCATATCTGCAACAACCATAGAGTCCTTAATTTTGTTTTCATCAATAAAATAATCTATTACTTTTTTATCCCCTACAATTGGATTTTCAAGCAAATATGATAGTATCTTTAGGAAATGTGATTTACCGCTTCCAAAGAATCCGGAAATCCAAACCCCCATTTTATCGGTATTTCCATTAATTCCTTTTCTATATCTTGTAAAAAAATCTCTAAAATGTCTTTGCAATTCATCTGTTACTACATACTCTTCCAGTTCTTGCTTTTTTAGTTCTTCATTATCTTGTCCTACTTTAACTACTCCTTTGATATCCCTATCAATAGGTTTTAAAAACATATCCTTGATTAACATAATATCTCCCCCATTATTTAACCAGCGGCAAAGCTCGGTAATAGTGATCATCTTTAAATTCAGAAAATAACATCAAAGTCTGCCCATCATACTTACCGGGATAAAACAATACTACAGGCACTCTATCAAAAACTTGATGCATTTTATTTAAAATATCATGCGAACGTACAAATGGAAATATCTTACCAACTCCGGTAATAAAGACTACTGAATTTTCTGAAGTATTATTTGCTATATAATTAGTGAAATAATTTTCATCTTGATTCATATTTAAAAGTTCTACAACAGATGAAATCAAGTACTCCAAACCATATTCTTCCTCCATATTAATACACGCTTCAATGAGTCCTTCTTCTTCTATATAGTCAATCATTAGATCATACAAGTCATAAATTAATATTTCATAGCCTGTGATATTGGGATTGTTTTTTTCATTTAAATATTTTATATGTTCTCTTACCCTCAGCTCTTCTGATGCAGGATAATCGAATACATAATATCCTACCTCATTTCCCAACCCCTTATTCTGTCTAAAATCTTCCTTATTTATTTCTATTTCAATTTGATCTAAACGCTCTTCTAATGTCTTCATTAAGATACCCCCGTCAACGCCTTTAAATATGGATATAAAGTTGCCTTTTTTATCATATTTTCTAATTGAATATCTATAATTACTTTGTGATAAATTAAAATATTATTCTCTTCTACTAAAAGATTTGCTTCCTTTAGGTAAGTTTTATAAGCTCCGGCTAATCTTCTTTTTGTTTGTTCTGTAAATCCTGCTACTTTCCCACTTTGTTCAGATTTGTTTTTCAAAAATACACGAATATTACTATCTTCAAAGTTTATTGTACCTAATATAAGCTCCTCTCTATAAACTTCATATATAAATTCAAAAAATAATCTATCAGTCATCATAATCCCCAATAGATTTATTATCTTTTGATCTGAGACATTGAGATTAAAAAACAATTCTACAATATCTTTAGGTAGAGCTTTTATTCGCTTTGTAATCTCTCCAATCATTTTTTTACCATAATCCGGTGAAGGCGCTAATAGAATATTTCCCTTTTCTTGTAGTTCTTTAATCTCTAACTCAGACTTTCCTTCCTGTAACAATCCAATATATTTTTTAAACTCTTGAAACCAAAAGCCTTTGCTTACTATACCGGCACTGTATTTTAATTCTTCCACCTTTTCACCTCTTTCTATTTCACTTTGTCTTCATATATTATTTCACATATATCACTAAGCTGACATTTTAGATAAGAACAAATCCTTACCAGCACTTCAAGAGATACGTACTCATCTCTGTTTAACTTAGATAAGGTACTTGTGCTAATTCCAACTTTTTCTCTCATTTTTGTCTTTTTTATATCTTTGTCAATTAATAGCTTCCATAACTTTTTATAGCTAATCTTTCCCATGAATACACCTCACTTTAAAACCTTATTCAAATTATATTATATATCTCTGGTATCGTGTTCTCAATAGTTATTTTCGATATTTCAAAGATATAGTGGTATTAAAAATCCCATGTCTATTAATAAATATTTATGGCATGGGGTAAAACTCTAAGCTTTTCTCATTTTAACATCTTTTAATCTCTCAATCATCTAACATAGAAAACCACTAACATAAATTTAATTAGTGGTGGGAATAATTTTTTGCTTTTTCCATTTATATATATCTCTAATATCATGTTATTGAAATCAGGAAGGCCTGAAAGGATATAGTGACCCCCTTATCCTCACAAGCCTTGCCTGGAAAGCAAACAACATATTTGACTTCTTCTACAATGAACTTTTTGCCTTTTTTAGTTTATTTTTTTTAATAATTGGCAACACAATGGATAATACAGCAACAATTAAGAAGACAAGTGAGATTGGTCGAGTAACAAATATTGACCAGTTGCCTCCGCTTTGCATTAGTGCTTGACGTAGATTCTCTTCAGTCATAGAGCCAAGAATGAATCCAATTATGAGTGGAGTTGAAGGAATCTTCAAAGTCTTAAATAATAGACCTACCATCCCAAAAATCACTACACACCAAACGTCGAAAATATTAAAATTCGCAAAATAGGCACCTAAAACACAACAGACCATTACTATAGGTAGCAATATATATTTAGGTATATCCAAAAGTTTTACAAAGATTCTAAGTCCAGCTCTTTCACAGATAATCATAAAGATATTAGCTACAATAAGGGCAATAAAGATACCGTAAACATACTGTCCACTTTTTTGGAAAATTAAAGGCCCTGGGGAAATCCCATGAATTGTGAGCCCTCCAAGAAAAATTGCTGTAGCTACATTACCAGGAATGCCCATTGTAATTAAGGGAATAAGTGATCCCCCTATAACAGCATTGTTGGAAGTTTCTGAAGCAATAACACCATCCAGTATACCCGTACCAAATTTTTCAGGATATTTAGATCCATTTTTTGCTGCAGTATAGGCCAAGAGACTAGCAGTAGAGCCTCCAATTCCAGGTAGAATCCCAATTCCAAGACCAATAAGAGAAGAACGAAGAATGTTATACCAATGTGACATCAATTCTTTAGCCGAGATTCCGAATCCTTTAAGGTTATATGGCATCTTTTCAGCATCAGAAACTATATCTTTTCTATTAAATCCTGAGATGATAATATCTGCTACTGCAAAGACTCCAATTAAAATGACAACAGTATCAAATCCTCCATAAAGCTGTGATTGTCCAAATGTAAATCGGCGAGCACCGTCAATAGGAGCAAGTCCAACAAGCGCAAGAGTAATACCCAAGAGTCCTGAAAGTACTCCATTGATTAATGAATCTCCCGATAGACTTGCAATAATTGTAAGGGAGAAAACTGCAATAGCAAAATACTCGGCCGAAGTAAACATCAGTGTTATTTTTGCAAGATAAGGTGAAATGAACATTAAAGCAAAAATACTTAATAAACCTCCGATAAATGAACAGAGTATGGCCACACCCAATGCCTTTCCCGCTTCACCTCTGTCTGCCATGGGACCACCATCAAAAACAGTAGCGATTGAAGAGGGTGTCCCAGGAATTTTTAATAAGATAACCGAAATCAATCCTCCTGATATTCCCCCTAGATAAAGTCCAACCAAAAGCGCGATACCGTTCATTGGGTCCATACCAAACGACATGGGAAGAAAAAGTACCAGTGCCATTGTTGCTGAAAGTCCAGGTATAGCACCGAAAATAATTCCGATGATAACACCTATTAAAATCAGTAAGAGGCAAAAAGGATTGAAAATCATGCTTATAGCTTGCATAATCATTAAATATCTTCCTCCTTTAAAATCCGAATATCCCCTTTGGTAGAGGCATGTTAATAACATAAACAAACAAGGTGTAAATAAAAAGCGGTGTTGCTACAGAAATAATCCCTAGAAAAGGAATTTTACGCTTATCCTTTGGACAAAGAACAAACATCTGTAAAAACAGATAAACAGTTGTTGAAATAATGAATCCCACTGGAGCAAAAATCAATACATATACTGATAAAAGAAGTATTGTAATCCAACCACCTGCTAAATCACCTTTTATTTTACTTTTTGTTTCGTCTTTCCCATTTTTTAAGGAAAACGCTAACTTTACACCCGAAATCACAATGGTAACAGCAGCAACCATTTTTGGAAAAAAGGCGGAACCAACATCGTTATGCATCATGTGTTTGATGTTCAATGACTCTATATATACAAAACCCCCCAAAATGATGAAGAGAATAGAAATAAGTATATTCTTATTTTTTTCGGTCATCACTCTACACCTCCAATTCTATTTCAAATTAAGTCCAATAGAAACTAACCTCATTATTTAAACATTTTCTTTAATAGTTCTATTTCTTCAATATCCTCTGAAATAGTTGTTGCTGCATCACGATAATAAGGTTCTGCATAATATGTTTCTAGAATATTTTTAAATTCATCAGTTAAAACAACTTTTTCCATTGCGGAAGAAAACTTATCAACTATAGCCTTATCTGTATTTTTAGGTAGACGAACTTCATAAATCTTTGACTGAACAACATCATATCCTTGCTCTTTTAGAGTAGGAAAATCTTCAAGTCCAGTTGGACGTTCTTCAGCACAAATTCCAAGAACCACAAAATCACCATTTTCTACATAATCAGCGATGTTCATAAAGTTTACAACTAAAATATCAACCTGATCAGCCATAAATGCAGTTAAACGTTCAGATGTACCAGAACCAACATCAATTTGATTTAACTCGATTCCCATAACGGACTCCATTAGTGTAGCAACAGCATGGGTAGCACCATAGTAAGTCACAGAGTAACGTAGTTTGCCAGGGTTTTCCTTTGCCCAGGCTATCATATCTTCAATAGTCGTCCATTTACTATCTGCCTTTGCGATGAGAGCATATGTATCGTCTCTTGCTGCAGTACCAACAACTTCAAAATCGTCCATGAAAGAAAACTCATTTGTTTCAGCTGCTTCCTGTGTTAACATAACACCAGTATGGTGAAATAATGCAGTATATCCATCAGGTTTTGCAGTTTGAACACTTGAGGAAGCAATAACACCTGCACCTCCAGTAGTGTTGACAACAATAAAGTTAGCACCAAGTTCCTTTGATAAAAGTGCGGATAACTGACGAGCATATGTATCTGTATCGCCGCCAGCACCGTAGGGAACTACCATAGTTACCGTTTCTTTTGGCCAATTAGTTTCTTCTTTACCAGAACCAGAGTCAGTAGGCTGGTTTAAAGGTTGGTCTGAGGATTGAGTAGCAGGTTCCTTGCTGCTACATCCTGTTAAAAAGGTACTCAATAGCATAGCCACCATTAGTGTAAAAACAAGCATCTTTTTCATAATTATAAACCCCACTTTCTTAATATTAGATTTTACTAAGACCAATACTAAACAAGACTAAAGGTATAAGCATTTTTGTGAAAATATATCAGCTATGGCTGATACACATCATCTATAATCTCATAGCCCTTTTCAGACAGTGCCTTTTCAACCCAGCTTCTGTTGGCGCTCCCATCCTTTGCTTGAGCTAACTTGACTTCATCAGCCTCCTGGAATTTTTTTGCTTCTTTCAAAATATTCTCGGCGTCCTTTCGTGGAATCACTATAACTCCATCAGGATCAGCAACAATAATATCACCAGGATTTATACTTACTCCACCACAAGAAATCGGAACATTTATTTCCCCAGGCCCTTCCTTATAAGGCCCTCCAGGGGTTGTCCCAGTGCAATAAACAGGAAAATCCCAATTACCAATTTCATCGATGTCACGAATAGGTCCATCCAAAATAATGCCAGCAACCTTTTTGGTATACCTTAAATATGCCATCATAACCTCACCTATCAAAGCTCTGGTATCATCTTCCTCGTTAGAAACAACAATTACATCTCCTTCCCCTACAATATTTAGTGCTGCATGTAACAATAGATTGTCACCAGCCCTTGCCTTAACAGTAAACGCAGGACCAACCATCATCTGTGACTTCGGTTTACTTACAAGCTTAATTCGAGGATTCATAGCGCAGCTACGATTCATTACATCTGCTGTATTGGATGCAGGAATCGTTTTAAATTGTTCAATAATCCTAGAATCAGGTAATTCACGTTTAAGATAAACTCTCTTCCCTACTGACATTTTATAGTACCTCCCTTTTCTTCATCCCCAAAGAATCGATAATTTCTTTCCAACTTGATGGTTTTTCTTCAAGATATCGTTTTGAAAACTCATAATCTTCAAGAGCCTGTAAACAATGCTTAGCAGAACGTGTCATGCTACTATCTAACATTGCCTCCTCAAGCATTTCTATCGACCCTGAAAGTTCATCAGCTCTTCGTTTACAATGGATTGCTGATCCTATAACAAGTCTATCAAGATGACTAGTAAAAGGAATATTATCCATTGATTTAGATATGGAATTGATAACTTCCCCAGTTACGTCATATGCATCAGCTGCTTGTAGCATTTCAATCATTAGTGAAGCAATTCCTTTCATATAGATGCTTCTAATGAGTTTTATTGCAGATGCATCTCCGGCTCTATCCCCAACTGTGGTTATATTCATGTTATAAGGCGTCATCAATTTCTTGAACCTTTCGGCACCGTTTCCACTTGCCGTAATCGGAACCTTGTGTTTATCCTTTGGCAATGAACCCATCATAGCAGCATCTACAAACAAAATCCCCGTTTCCTTAATGTTATCCCAAATTTTCATTTTAACAGTAGAAGTGGATGCACTAACATCAGCGTAAATCTGATTGCTATGAAGATGTTTTTTTACTTTAGAGCATACATCAAGAGCAAATGAAGATGGAACTGCAACAATTATTATATCTACAAATCGTACCAACTGCTCAATATCAAAAATAAGCTTTACATTTGATTCTAGTGCACGAGATCGAATTAATTTTCCCATTATGCAATCGCTTTCCATTGAATCATACGCAATAATATCTGATAATCCCTCCGAGCTGAGTCCACTTGCAAGATTGAAGGCAGCCTCTCCAAAACCAATAAATCCTATTTTCATAAAATACCTCCAATAAAGAAATTTTACAGAACCCGCGCGCTTGAAATTCTGACAACTTTATGGTAGCATAGTATAAACTATAAGTCTAACAGCAAAGTTTAGATATATCAACAAAATTTTTTTGTGAAGGTGTCTAATGGATATTATTAATTATTACTATTATCAAGAGCTTGCAAAAAATCTTAATATGACTCAAACTGCAAAAAAATTGTTTATTTCTCAGCAAACATTGAGTAATCGTATCAAAGGTATGGAAGATTATTATGGAACTTTACTGTTTCATCGTAAACCTAGTCTTTCACTTACATCCGCTGGTGAATACGTACTTTCATTTGCTCAAATGATAATAAAAGAGGAAGCGAATCTTAAAAACATAATTTCTGATATTAAAGATGACGAAATGGGTATTCTTCGTTTTGGTGCGAGCACTGTAAGAGGATTAATGTGCCTTACAAAAATAATTCCTAAATTTAATGAACGTTATCCTAATGTTGAAATTAGATATACAGATTCGCTATCAACAAAACTTGAAGCACTTGTAGAAGATGGAGATTTGGACTTTGCAGTTGTCTTACAGAAAGATATTAACAACACGTTAGTTCAACATCATATTCTTAAAGACCAAATTTATATATGTGTACCTGATAATCTATTAAAGGAATATTATGGTGATGAGGCGGGGACGATTAAATCTCGTTCCCTAGATGGAGCTTATGTCAAGGACTTCACTCGTATTCCTTTTTCAATGTATTCCAACCGACTGGGTAAAACAATTCGAGCATGCTTTGAATCTGAGGGTTGTATCCCTAAGGTTAAATTTACCACATCTTTTTCACAACTACTCGTACCATTATGTGCTCAAGGAATAAGTGCCTGCTTCATAACACAAATGAACCTCTCTGGAATTGTAGATCAGTTTGCTGATAAAGAAATAAATATTTTTCCTTTATATTTTGAAGGCAAGCCTATGATTCAAGATCTTTCCCTAATATACCATAAAGATCGATATTTCCCGCATTACGCAAGACATTTTTTAGATATTCTATTTAAATATTTTGAAGATCTTGAGAAAACCCAACTTACTAGAATATGTTAGTAATGAAGTAAAATTTCATCTTAACCTTAAATTTCATTCACCTTATTTTCAAGATAATTAATTTTTCACAATAAAAAAGACATATTCAATAAAGATAAGTCTTTATGAATATATCAAAATATGGAATGTTAGTTATTCCCCCAATGAGTTAAGTACCCTCTCAAATAATCTATATATAATCTAAATCTAATTTATTATCAAAATATCCTTAATAAGGATATATCATAAATATTGTCATGGAATATTTTATTTCTATTTATGCCATGAAAATTCTTGCACCTGGACCAAGAGGTAAATTAAGTAGCATCCAGATTATTAATTGAATAGAAAAAGCTATTGCCAAAGCAATACTATAAGGGAGTGTCAATGATATCAAAGTACCCATTCCAATTTCAGGGTCACTTTCTTTCTTATATTGATTCATTATACCCAATATGATTGGTAAAAAATAATTAATGGGAGCTATCGGATTTGTTATTGAATCCCCTATACGATATGCAATTTGAGTCATAGCCGGTGTAAATCCGATAACTGAAAACATTGGTACAAAAATTGGAGCTAAAATTAACCATTTAGAGGATCCACTTGTCATAAATAAATTACATAGTCCTGTTAGAATTACAAACCCTAACGCTAGCGGAATCCCTGTAAAGTTCATATTTTGTAGTAACTCTGCTCCTTTTACTGCTATTATACTTGCAAGATTAGAGTCATTGAATAAATCAATAAATATTGATGCAGGGAATGCAACAACAAAGAAAGATATAGAGCCTTTTAGACCATTACCCATAAGTTTTGGTATATCTGATTGTTTTTTAATTGTTTTAGCACCAATACCATAAGCTGACCCTAAAGATACAAAAACAACAAATAAAATAGCAACAATACTATCAATAAGTGGAGACGAAGGTATTAAAGTGCCATCATCAGCTCTAAAAAAACCGTTCTTTGGAATAGTTAATAAAAGTAATATTGCAATAAGTATTATTAAGACGATACCCGAAAATCTGAGGCCTCTTTTTTCATCGTCACTTACCATTTGATCATTAGTTTTAGTAACACCCTGATATTTTACTATTTTAGGCATAATCTTTTCAGTCACTATTGTTATTGAAATGGCTGCAACAAAGGTTGATACAATCATAAAGTAGTAATTAATCATCGGATTAGTTGGTGCAGTAATACCCATACTCTTAGCTGCTGATTCAGTAATACCAGATACTAAAACATCTGTACCATTCAATATTAAGTTAGCTCCAAATCCACCATGTGCAGCTGCATACCCAGTTACAGCACCAATTATTGGGTTCCTTCCTAGTGAAGCAAATAATGCTGCACCGATAGTTGCACCAAATACAATGCCAGCATTAGAGGCTATATTTCCACATACGCCAATTATAGCAAGCATAAAAGTCACGACAACGGCTGGTGCATCTAGTAATGTTTTTTTCATAAACGCATTAAAAAGTCCTGTGTCTTGTGCAAAGCCAATTGCTAGCATCATAACCATTACAAGTCCAAGTGGAGGAAACCCAACATAGGTAGATACCAAACCTTTTAATGCGGACTTTAGATAATCAGGAGATAGGAGGTTTTGAACAGTAACAACAGTTTCTTTAAGTTCTACCCCACTTTGCGTGGCTGATTCATAACTAACGGATACCCTATCTAAAAGTACAGATAAAACTAGGACAATAACTATTAAATAAACAAATAAAAAAAACGGGTGAGGTAATTTATTTCCTAATCTCTCTACACCATTAATAAAACTTACAAATTTACTATCTTTCTTTTTTTTAGAAATAGTATTGTTTCCCATTTTTATACCTCCTTCTCTCCTATTTTTAATTGGTTATATTCGAGAATTATATTTCCTACCATTTCACCCGAAAGTATTAGATCCTTAATTTCAATAGACTCATTAAATGAATGATTAGAAGTATATCCTGTTGCTAATCCTACACATTCAATGTCATGGGCATTAAAATGATTAGCATCCATACCACCACCACCCCTGCTTACAATAGCATTTATATTCATTTTTTTTAAAACATGCTTCATAAGATTAATAGATGGTTTATCTTCATCAATATGAAAACTACTATATAATATTTTACTATGTGTTTTTACTTTAGCATTAGTGCCTTCTGACATTAATCTACAATGTTCTTCAAAATATTGTAGATATTCTTTAAGCTTGTTTTGATTCAAGCTACGTGCCTCACCAACAATTTCAGCATAATCACAAACTACATTCGTAGAATCTCCTCCTGCTTTAAAAATTGCAAAATTGGCCGTACTCTCTTCATCAATTCGTCCATCTTTAATATTTGCTAGGATTTTAGATGCTGCTATTATAGCGTTAGCACCTTTCTCTGGTGCATTACCTGCATGTGAGGCCTTACCAGATACCTCAATCCTCAATTCCGCTTTAGATGGAGCTGCATTCACAATTCGACCTATTCTACCTGGTGAGTCAAGAACATATCCAAACTTAGAATTTATTTTTGAAAAGTCAAAACATTTACTTCCCAATATACCCTTTTCCTCACAAACAGTAAATACAATTTCTATCCTTGGATGAGGCTTCCCACTCTCCTTAATTCTTCTAACTCCATCAATAATTGCAACAATTCCTGACACATCATCAGCAGCAAGAATTGTTGTTCCATCACTCGTGATGCAAGAATCATTTATGATAGGTCTAATACTTGTTCCGTTGGCAACACGGTCAAGATGGGAAGAAAAAAAGATAGAACCTACTGTATTTCCTTCTAATACAGCAAATATATTGCCTGTATTACCACCAATAATATCACCCACATGATCCTCTTCTACCTTAAAACCAATTTGCTTGAGTTTAGATATTACAGCATTAGCAATATTTCTTTCATCTCTAGATTTAGTATCAATTCGAACCAACTCACAAAATTCATCAACTATATGGCTATTATTTTTCTTCATAAAGCTTTCCTAGTATAAAAGAGAGAAGATCTCGCTTCTACACCAGATTTCACTCCCTTCTTTCTTTATTAGCTATCATTGAAATAACATATAGAAATATATAACCTAACAAGTTTCACCTAATTTTATAGTGAAACTTGTTAGATTTATTTAATGTATTGTTTTACATTAGTCCCATAAATGTTAGTATAATTCTCATTAAAAGCATTCCTACTATAGTATCAAAAATTGGTACAGCTAGTAACAACCCTCTATATTTCTTATTCACATCAGCTACTAATACTATTCTTGCATAATGCCCAACTAGTGTACCCATTAACATACTTGGCATAATTAGAATAGTAGCTTGAGCTGCAGTAATCAATCCTTGTGTATATAAGTTTGCAGCAGTAGCCGCTCCAGCAGCCTTAGCAAAGAAAGCGGATATCAAAACAATTATTGTCTCGCCTGGTAATCCAAATATCCCCATTACAGGCCCAAATATTTTTCCTAAAACATCTACTAATCCTGTCAATTGTAAAAACTGTACTATTACATACCCAAGAACCATGGCTGGTAGTATCTGCTCAACACCTATATAAAATCCCTTCTTAGCTCCACCCATAAATACTTCAATCATAGTTTTTTTAGTTTCTTGAGTTTTTTCACTCATTTTTTACACCTACCTTTTCCTTTTTATTTCTAACTTTGATTATAATCCTAACTAAATTAGCTCCTAATATCTTACAGAACATCTCTATAAGGATAATAGGCCCAACCGCCAACAAGGATATAGGTAGTAGCGGAGCTTGCGTATTTATGGTATTTAATATAACTGCAGAACCTGCATATTGATAAGCAACAAATATTGTTCTTTCATCATCCGTCATATACCCTGACTCTACTAATTCTTTAGTCATGAAAGATCCGATATCTGAACTTGTAAAAGATGCAACAAATGTTATCCCTGCTATTCCAGGAATTCCAAGCATAGGTCTTAAAAGTGGATTAAACAATTTGGCTGCTGCCTTTAATGCTCCCATATGTTCAACAACATCAATTAGCCCTACTGCCAAACATACAGTTGGAATTAAAGTTAATGTGAATAAAAATCCTTCTCTAGCACCAGTTCCACCTTTGCCTTGGAAGTCTATGTTTTCATATATATTGCCAAACTTTCCAGTAAGATTAGCAAAGTCAAATGCACTTAATACACCTTCTGAATTTTGAAAGATTCCAGAAAACAATACTACTAATATAATTAGAGATATCCACGCTTGCCACGATATCTTTTCTTGCAGATTTTTGTCCATAAATTATCTTCCCCTTCAATTAAATTTATTTAAATTTAAAATAATTGTAGAAATCAACTTTGTTCTTTCAAATAATGATTCTACAACGGCATATTCTCTAATTGTATGATTCCATTGACCTCTAACACCAAAAGAACAAATAACTGGAGTTTTTGCAATTGTTATATAAGAAGCATCAGAACTACCTCCTAATCTTTTACTTCCCATAGGTCCGAATCCATATTCTGTAGATATTCCATTTACAAAATCATAGTATCTAATAACATCATCTGTAGTATCGTAAGCTGCCATTACGTTTACAAATTCACAAATTGTAGTTGTACCATCGATATATGTTTTATCACATATAGTTTGTATCTTTTCTTTTATGCTTTCCATTTCTTCCATCTTTTCAAATCTTATATCAATATTAACTTCACATTTGGCGGGAATAGCATTTGCTACTGTGCCACCTTTAATTGTTCCTACACTAACTGTTGTTCCTACATCAAGATCAGTAAGTTTTTGAAATTCTATTATTTTGTACGCCATTTCTTCAATAGAATTTCTACCACTTAAAAAATCATTACCAGCATGAGATTCAACACCATTAACCGTAACCCTACAATCTATTCTTCCTTTTCTTCCTATGCAGAGACTATTATCTATCAAGCCAGTTTCCATATTAAATGAACATATTCCTCCAGCAGCTTCCCTTTTTATTACTTCTGCACCTGTAGAATTTATATGTCCTATTTCTTCATCTCCCGAATAGATGATTTTTATAGGTCTTTCATTAAATCCAATGTTATTTAAAGCTTTTACTACGTATAAAGATATAATAATTCCACCCTTCATATCTAAAACACCAGGGCCATAAGCTTTACCATCTTCTATCTTAAACAATTCATCAAATGTACCAGTAGGAAATACAGTATCCATATGGCCTGAGAAAACAACAGGTTTTCCTACTCTATCAGCTCCTAATATACCTACAAGAGTAGGGGCATTATTTCTAACTTCAACTAACTCACATACGAATCCCTCCTTTTCGAATACTTCTTTTAGTTTTTCACCTACCAATAAAACTTTTTCTGGTTCCTTTGCATAGCTCTCCATGCGAACAGTTTCTTCCCAAAGAGCTACCATTTCATCTCTCTTACTGTCGATAAAACTATAAACTTGATTCAACAATTCTTTCATACTATCACTCCTTATCTTAGAATTTTATTTACTCATAATATACTGATAATGCAAAAGCTATGCCAACGTATAGGACATAGCTCTTGCATTAATAATCTAATCTTTGATCATGGTAAAACATTTTCGTGAAAATTATTTTGTTTCATAATTGTTTCATATTTGTTAAGTTCTATAACATATTAGAAATTATTAAACCTTAACAATAATATTGTATTTTTTCATTTTTCTCCATAGAGTAGTTCTAGATATACCTAATTCTACCGCCGCCTTGCTTAAGTTACCATGTGTTTTTTTTATAGCACATTTAATCATTTCTTTCTCTAATTCAAAAAAGTCTTCAACTACTTCTTTTTCTCTATTATTTATATTTTTGTCTTCTAAATAAAATATTTTATTTTGTATATCTTCAATCTGTATATTTTGCTTTTTTGCTATTACACATAGTCTTTCTGCAAAATTTTTAATTTCCCTTACATTGCCTGGCCAATTATATTCTATCAAGTATTTTTTTACCTCTTCTGATAAAGTAAGTTTTTCTTTTTCAAGAGCTTTACAATGCATTTTTATGAAATGATTCATCAAGAAAACAATATCCTCTCTTCTATCTCTTATTGGGGTGATTACTATTCTTAGTATATTAAGCCTATAAAATAGATCTTTTCTGAATTTACCTTCTTCTACAAGTTTACGTAGATCCTTATTAGTAGCAGCAATTACCCTTGCATTTATTGGAATTTGCATATTACTTCCAATTCTCATTATTTGTTTTTCTTGCAAAACTCTTAATAGAGTAGATTGTAACATTGGATTCATCTCAGATATCTCATCTAGAAAAATAGTTCCGTCCTGAGCAACTTCAAATAATCCTCTTTTACCTTTTTTATCAGCTCCAGTAAAGGAACCTGAGGCGTAACCAAATAATTCAGATTCAAGTAAATTTTGTGGTATAGCAGCACAATTTACAGCTACAAAGGGTCCATTAGCCCTTTTACTATAATTATGAATACTTTGAGCAAATACCTCTTTCCCAGTACCAGTTTCACCTTCTATAAGTATAGTAGAATCAACTTTCGCGAACTCCTTACTTACCCCAATTATCTCTTTTATTTTATCACTAATACCAACTATGTCAGCAAATGTATATTTTGCATAATTTCCAGATTTTACGATATCTTTCCTAATTTTTTCTTCAAGTTTATGAATCTCATCAATATCTTTTATAATGATGATAACATCAATTGTTTCTTCTTTTATTTTAATAGGAATCTTAGAAACTATAAATTTTATATCTCTTATATCTGTAATAATATCAGTTTCTTTAATTCCAGTATTTATAGTTTTATCTAATTCTAATTCGGGTAATATATCTTTTATGTTCTTCCATAGCAGTTCTTTACGTTTAAGTTTTAATATTTTTTCAGCAAATTTATTTACTCTTTCAATTGTACCTCTATTATTTATAAATATTATTCCGTCCTGAGTATTTTCAATAATTGCTTTTATCTTTTCCTTAGATTCTTTTTCTTTTCTTATAGCTTGTACAATTCTTATTGCTTCTTCAATTGCTGAGATAAAAGCTTGCTCTCCTGATTTTATCACTATTGGAGTAATGTTATATGTTAAAGCATAGTTCTTTATTGTTGCACCACATACAATAACCTTTTTGTTCATATCTACTAACTCTTCTAGCTTGGATTTTACCTCACGCTCATCTTCTATCTGAATTATCTTTGTAGCCTTACCAGAAATTTTAACGTAAGTATTGCATGCAGGTATCATATTTTTAAATGCCATTATGGATACATCTTTATCGATATTCTCAGCCTCACATACAGCTTGATAAATATCTAGGGCATTAACTGTAATAGATACAGTTGGTATATTTAATCCTATACCTGATAAAAAGAGTTGAATTCCTCCACGTGTAATAATGACATCATATCCCTTTGTTTCTAGTTCCTTAGCAATTGTATCCCCTGCTTTCAGTGTACTATTAAAAATAGTAATTGTCTTATTACAATTCTTAGTAACTTCCCTGGCAACACCCATCAAATCTTCTGGTATTATCATCGCAATTTTCATTAGATAAGCCCCCCTTAATTGGCCTGTTTTCTCTTTTGCATTTTGAAATACCTTCAAATTTGCCTTTAAAATTATTATATCATATTGTAACACAAATCGCATCTAATTTCCACTAGTATATGTGTTATGGCTTTGAGTTAGTGATTCAATTTATAATGTAATTAAAACGTATGGAGGTCTTTGAGACGTTATGGATGATAAATTTATAGTAACACCAAAAGAAGATAAAACTGTCACTATGACAATCCGCATAGATAGGACTTTACAAGAAGAATACAACGAACTATCTGCGAAAACCAATCGTTCTAGAAACGAATTGATTAGCATGGCTTTGCGATATGCCCTTGATAACATGATAATCAAAGACGAGGAGTAGAATATTGGTGACAATTAAAAGAGAGTCTTTGGATTTTATCCTCTGGCTCTCTACTCATTTTAATTTTCAGGTTTGTTGTCCTGAAACTAATATCAGGTGCTTTACTAACGAAGAATGTAGCAAAAAAACACCGAAATTTTATTCCAGTGGTCAATATTCTTATTCGGGTTTTACTATATCTCCATTAATACTTATTGATTCTATCATTGTAGTATCAGCAGGCTGATCTGCGAGTGCCTTAAGAAAAATTTTTTCATTATTTGTAAATGAACTTACAAATGTCATTTCATGAACTGTGCCATCACTCATATTGATAAAAATCTCAGGTACCTGGCTTTCATCATATTTCCCTGTTCCTAACAATGTGACCCCTATTTCAGAAACATATAGGTGATTTAATCTCCAGGTTCCAAAATCTAAATCACAACTAGTTTTCTTTTCCTGTCCTACTGACTTTAGTCTAAATTCTACTTTCCAATCACCCTTTATTTGTTTGCCACTAGATACAAAATAACCCTTCATATCAATATCTTCAAGGTTTGTTTCTCCCAGGTCAAAAACATATTCAATGTAATCTCCTCTGCCCATTGTATTACCTGATTCATCTATTCCAAAATGAACCGTAGAAGGCAGGACTTGTAAATCAGTGCCATTAGAATCGGTAAAATAGAAATATCCATGATCATCAATACCTTCACCTGTCCACTTTGTCTGAATATGGAATTTATCATCAATATAACCTATATTTGAAATATGCATAAATTCAATATCTGGAAGCTTAATATTTCTTTGTATATCTTTTAATACCTGTATATTTCCCTTTTCCTCCCATAAATCAAACATCCTACCACTTCCACCTTGAACATGCTCCATATCCAACGCTATGGTTTCAGGGCTTTCTCTTGGAATATCTTTCAATTCTATTCCTGTTTCTACTCCATCAAAAACAATAGAATTAGCAAGTAAGGACTTCAATGAAAATACTAATTCTTTACCATCTATGTTTTCACCACCATTGGCTTGTATTCTAAATGTAGCTGTTTTAGTTTCGTCATCATAATCTATAATCTGAGAGTTAAACAATGCCCCTTCAGATAATGAATAATCATATAAATTAGTATCATGGCTTAATCTATCTTGAGTTAAATCCTGTAATGTTAGATAAACAACTACCATTTCATCGTCATTGTAAGCTGCAGCAACTTCCATCTTTATTCCATTATCTTCACTTGCTGATTCAATAGGCTGAAGCATCGGTACTATTTCAGGACTTACCTTTGATTCTATTTTATTAAAACTTGAAATAGTAACTGCTAATACTCCTGTAGAAAGTAAAAGACTTATACCAATTGCAACTGCCATCTTTAAACTCTTCTTACTGTTTCTAGTGGCATTTTTGCCTTTTAAATGTCTGTGAACCTCTCCGTATATATCATATTCAGGCGTCTGAATGGTACAAAGTTTAGATTTAATTATATATTCTTCATAATCATTTTTCATTTCTATTCCTCCAGTCTTTTATAGGTAGTGTCAAGTTTGACACTCCTATTTTTTATTAAAACATTATATTATCAAGGGTTACAAAGTTTTTATAAAATAAAAAACAATGACCCCCTATTTTCTGTTATAATTTGAATTATCACACAACAAATAATAAAGAAAAGGTGATCATTGTTATGTCTCAAATTATAACTTATCTACTTATATATAATCAATACTTACTTAATCAAATTTATGAATTGACTTTATTTATCGCAAAATTTATTCCTCTTAAGCAATGGGCTTTTGATGATTCTAAAAGCCCTTCTTATCAAAAATTTAAAATAGATAAGCTTCCAATAATTAAAAAGTTCTTTAAGCAGGATTACAGTTTTTTGTTGGAATATTACCTTTGGAAATATAATAAGCCCATAAAGCCAGTTCAACGTCGTAATGGTAAAACTATACCTGAAGATATTTTATGCCCTCTATGTGGTGCTCCTCATCAATACATTTACGATAACAATGGTGGTAAAGGCCAATACCAATGTAAAGTCTGTGGTCAAACCTTTATTACAGGTGAACAAGCTACTTCTCCTTTAGTTCTTATTTGCCCTTATTGTGGACATGCTTTAGTTGCTAAAA
>ENA-UOOK01001044-UOOK01001044.1-fermentation-metagenome-genome-assembly--contig:-NODE-1044-length-37047-cov-36.313744_pt1 | contig 37047 bp, 29 predicted proteins | sample MGYA00245777_ERZ724023 | MGnify/ENA primary metagenome ERZ724023 (study PRJEB28704, sample SAMN03018312) | fermentation metagenome | biome: anthropogenic terrestrial biome; feature: soil...
AAAGTGGTACAAAAAATATTAGCGTTTTTGGTACACTTTATATTGACATTCACAAGGTCATATACCTATAGATATCAAAGCTCTTAATATAGATTTGCTTTCCCTATCTGCCCATAAAATATATGGTCCGAAAGGCATTGGGGCGCTTTTCATTAAGAATCGCACTAATATTGATAAAATTATGCATGGGGGCTCCCAAGAAAAGGACAAGAGAGCCGGGACTGAAAATGTAGCCGGTATGGTGGGATTCGGAAAGGCAATAGAAGTCGCCTCAAAGGATATGGATAAAAACAACAAGGCGATTAAAGCACTGCGGGACCGATTTGTTAATCTAGTATCACAAAAAATACCTAATGTAAGGATAAACGGTCATCCTACCGAAAGGCTTCCTGGCAATGCGAACATTTCATTTGAACTTGTAAATGCAAAAAACCTATTGTCATTTTTAGATGAAAGGGAAATTTATGTTTCCAGTAGTTCCGCATGTAGTTGCGCATCACTGAAGCCATCGCATGTACTTTTGGCCATGAACTTATCACAAAAAGTTACACTCAGTTCATTGAGGTTTACATTCGGAGATGATAATACTGAGGAAGATGTAGATGTGGCTGTAGATGTATTAATACAGGCAGTGGAACAAATGCGTAAAAACTGTAGAGTCTAATAATAATTCTTTTATAAACAAGTTTTAAGGGTAATAATAGACGGGAACTTACAGACGATAACGATAGGGCCCTATCGAATTATTACTAAAGCTAATGCCAAACGGCGGTTCAATCTCCGTTTTTCTTTGAAATATTTCTTTTCAGGTATCAGTTGAATCCAAAATCAATGGTTGTATCTATCCTCAAAGAACCATGTTGACGTGGGCATCAAGCTGCGCTGAAATCAGTTTGTATACTTAATCGCGTTTTCAATCGCATACTGCTGCGCATATGAGTCCTTCGGACAAGTGATCGTAAGGTTCTCGCAACCATCGAACGCCGTTTTGTCAATAAAAGTCACGCTGGACGAAATGGTGACAGAGGTCAAGCCGGTGCAGTTAAAGAAAGCACTCGCAGCAATTGAAGCAACGCCATCCGGGATAGTGATGGAGCGCAAACTCTCGCAGTTCCCAAACAATATCTCGTTAATTGACATTATCCCGCGGGGGAGTTCCACTGCGGCCAATTTTCTGCAATTTCCAAAGGCATCCTTTCCTATAGTTGTGATGGCGGCGGAAAGTTTGATGGAGGTCAAGCCGGTGCAGTTAAAGAAGGCTCCATCTCCTATTTTGGTTACGCTCTCCGGCAGGGTGATCGTTTTAAGCTGGCTGCAATTTCCAAAAGCGCCGGCGTTTATTTCGGTAACGGTATCCGGTATAGTATAGGCGGTGTAGCTGGCCGGAACATAGCAAAGCAGTTTACCCTGGTGGATGATAACCGGCTCGGATATACCGGTACGATTAAAAGCGGCTCTACCAATTTGCGTCACGTTGGCCGGAATGGTGATGGTTTTAAGCTGTCCACACCCCTCAAAGGCATAATCGCCAATGGTAGTTACACTGTCCGGAAGGGTCACGGAAGTGAGGTTGCTGCAATTGGAGAATGCGTAGCCGTTTACAGTTGTCACGGTATTGGGTATGGCATAGCTGGTTATTCCGGGCGGCACATGGTACAATGTTTTTCCATCATTAATGATAATAGGAGAGGAAAGCCTGGTTCCCTCAAAAGCCCGGTTGCCGATGGAGGTCACACCGCTCCCCATTGTTGCCGAGGCTAAGCTGCTGCAGTTACTGAACGCTAAACTGCCGATGGAGGTTACGCTGTCCGGGATGATGACCGAGGTTAAGCTGCTGCAATTGCTAAAGGCACCGTCGCCGATGGAAGTCACGCCCTCAGGGATGGTGACGGAGGTTAAGCTGCTGCAACCACCAAAGGCAGCAGCGCCAATAGATTCCAACGTATCAGGAACTGTGACCGATGTCAAGCCGGTGCAATTCTCGAACGCACCTTCGCCAATGGATACCACCCCTTTGGGGATGTTCACCACTGAAATGCCGGCACGATGGCTGAAAGCCATACCTCCGATAGCGGTAATGCCTAAATGGTCAGGGATATTGACGACCATCCTGACCTCATCGGGTGGTGGATCGCCGACCTCAACCGGGTCGGCCCCGGCGTAGCGTGTCAATACGCCATTTTCAACCACAAAATCACCTGCGTTTGTCTCTCCGCTACAACCCGTGCCGTTTAAAGCAACCACCAGCACCACCGCCATGATTAACACGCCTGCAGTTTTTGACAAAAATCCCATTTTTGTTCCTCCCTTATCTATATCCGTTTTATATTTTAAAATATCTCAATAGCCTGAGCATTCACCTCCTATTTTTCTGGTTTTCTGACTTTTGTATAACGTTTCAAAGCAGAATACTCCCATAATGTATAAGACAATTCAGAAAGTATTTTGCAACACTTTCATCAGCATTTTTTGGCGCTTTCGCAAAACAAACAACGTCGCTAGCCCTGGGCTTTTATCAGTTGGGGGTCAATTAAAGCGCACCCTATTCTTAGAAGCGGGGTTGTTTTCTCAGTCGCAAATCCCTCTTTTAATTTCTATACAGGCAATTAGAGGATAACTTACGGGCAATAAATACATTTTGAAAATCCAGGTCTAAGCGAAGAATTTCAAAAACATGTTGCAAAAGTTTTTTTAATTGTCTGTATAAGGTGAAAAGATTTTTTGAAGGGAAGTATTGCTTATCAATTGACCAATTTACCGTATCCGTAATTATGGAGCGGCAAGAAGCTGACTCAAATCAAAGTAAAATAGTTTCAAAATCATCCTTCAGGCCTCTTCAGAAATGTAGACCTATATTCATCAGGTTACTGAGTGCTTCCGGAGAATACTTCAGATTGGACGGATACATCATATGGAAGAGCAGCAAGTTTTGCTGATACAAAAAATTTGGCAGGGGTTCCTGCCAAATTTTTTAGTCCATTTTCACAATCCTGTCGTAAGACGCAGCAACATATCTATTTCTTTTTCCAGCCATGTCCCATAACCTGGTAGCCGAAAAACCGTCCACAGCATTTGCTCTTGCGGGTCTTGAACTCCTAAAAAAGCATCGTCGGCATTATCCGGGTCTATATAAATAATTAAATCCTTATGTTCCCAGACATTGACTCCCTGATCAGGAAAGTAAGCCTCGTAATTGAGTCTAATCCAGCAGTTATCACTATTTACAGTATCTCCGGCAAGGCTCTCCTCGCTTTCTGCGATAACTGAAAATTCTGCTACGGCTTTTTTCTCCCCTTCAGCCTCAATACCTGCAGCACCTCTGGTAGCAAGCCATAGTAAATTTTTCATATCCAGTACAATTCCATAGGATTTAAGTTTGTCCAAGGAATCATTTTTAAAGCCATCCCGGATACCATCGTGTCCTCTTTGAACAATCATGGATTTTACTATTTCCTGTTTCGCCTGCCCAGAGGCCTGAGGTGCTGGAGACAAATCAAATGCAGGTTTACGTTGTTTCGTTTCTGGATTTTTATCTATGCAGCCAATAAATGATACAACCAGTATGAGCAGGAAAGAAAGCAAGAATCTTTTCTTCATTATAAAATCTCTCCCTTCTGGTGTACAACTATGACAAGATTCGGAGGGTAACTATGCTTTTGTACGCTTCTCATCATGCTCGTTTCTTTGATGCTTCCTGTAAATCCCTTTTATCAATTGACACCATGCTTTCTAGGGGTGAGCACTTTTTATCCTCCAATCATCTTAAGGATCCTCTGCTAATGATTTTTCATTAGCAATTTCTATTTGTTGATAATACTTGGCACAAGAATAATTCGGTTTTCTTTCATTCACCTTGCCAACTTCTTTAACGTATCGCCAGCAATTCTATAGACCGTCCAATCATCCATCTTTTCGGCTCCCAGTGATAAATAAAAATCTACACTTGGTTTATTCCAGTCCAGGCACCACCATTCCAGCCTGCCGCATCCCCGCTCAACTGCAATTTCCGCAAGCTTTTTCAGGATTGATTTGCCATATCCACAACCCCTATATTCGGGCTTTACATACAAATCTTCAATATATAGGCCCGCCCTTCCTAAAAACGTAGAAAAGTTATGGAAAAACAGTGCGAAACCGATTTCGATTCCATCTACTACTGCCAATATAACTTCTGCCTTTTTCTTGTCAAACAGCCATTCTTTCAGCATATCCTCTGTGGCAATTACTTCATCAAGCATTTTCTCATATTCGGCTAATTCTCTAATAAACTGAAGAATCAATCCGGTATCAGATTCTTTTGCATATCTGAAATTTAAATTCATTTCCAAGGCTCCAATCAAAATTTCAACTTAGCTGAAATCACCTTATCTTCTACGTTTGCCCAATAACCTCAATCGTTTTATGAACAAGTTAACAAAAGCCAAATTCTTTTCCTGATATTTTGATTTTATTTTTCTTATAATAACAATCTAACCATATTATACTTCTTTGCTCGAATCAATGAATAAGCAGCGGGGCAGAGTAATATCTGTCCCGCTTTTTATTTAATCAGAACCCGCGTATATTGTAGACTGATTCTCATTTCCACTACACCGGGATTGTCCGCTCCAGCGCAGGTAGAGATTCGGCGTTCCGCCATCTGTAATTTGATATGGCAAATTGGACAATCCATGAACCGTCCATCTCAGGGCAGTGTGTGGGTTCGAGCTCCACCACTCGCACCAAAAAAGCACCGGAAGGTGCTTTTCTCCAATCTTTACTTTCTCAAGCTTCTTTGGTATGGTTCTATATATAATAAACTTACAATCGTTCATAGTTCCCTGCCGCCGCAACTGTTTGAGTATATTGGATGCTCAACTTCAAATTTCGACATAGCAAAGGAATTGAAAATGAAAATCGATAAGGTTTGGGCAGTATATTTTAGTCCTGTTGGGAACACAGAAAAAATAGTTGTTTCTCTTGCAAAAGCCATCGGGGAAAAGTTAAATTTGCCGGTAGAAAAGTTGGACTATACTCTTCCAGCGTCAAGGGAAGGAGTGAATTTCTTCAGCAAAACGGATTTGGTAATATGGGGAACTCCGGTTTACGCAGGAAGAATACCCAATAAATTGTTACCATATTTGCAGAACCATTTTATCGGAAACGATGCTCTGGATGTACCCATTGCTGTATTCGGCAACCGCAGCTTTGATGATGCACTGATAGAACTTCGTAATACTTTAGAAGACAATGGATTTCATACGATTGCAGGAGCTGGATTGGTGGCCCAGCATGCCTTTTCAACGGTTTTGGGAGTTGGCCGGCCGGATCAGGCAGATATGGAGAAGATAGAGGATTTTTCAAAGAAAATAGTTGAGAAGATCGGCATACTTAAGACTTCCTCCCAGCCTATTGAAGTAAAAGGAAACAATCCTCCCGAGGTATATTATACTCCAAAAGGACTTGATGGAAATCCTACCGTCTTTTTGAAAGCCAAGCCAAAGACTGATATGGAAAAGTGCAATCATTGTGGTGTCTGTATTAGTCGATGTCCAATGGGTTCTATTAATAAGGAAGATCCTTCCGATATAATTGGAATATGTATTAAGTGTCATGCATGTGTAAAACGGTGTGCACAAAATGCAAAATATTTTGATGATGAGCAATTCATATCACACAAATTAATGCTGGAACGAGATTTTACTCACCGGGCAGAACCTGTATTTTTTATATAATAAGAGCCGTCGCACCTGCGGCGGCTCGCTCTCACTCGCAGCGGGAAATCTTTTTCGCACTATTACTCCAAAAAGACGTAGCTTTCCGTCAAGGAGGAAGGTATGTCTTTTTTTTGTACAGGAAAATATGATTTTGTAAACTCAAAAGCCTTTGTAAAGAACTGAATAATAGGAATTAGACTACGCGTTATTATATTGGTGGAGATAAAGTTCCGTGTACAAATTGGGTTTTTATTGAAGAGAGTCTGGAGAATCCTGATATTTTAAAACCTTGAAGCCTTACTTCTTTAGTCAACGTATTGGAGGATAGATAGACGGGAACAGGTGGAAAAGGAGGATATGATGAATGAAAATTCTAGGGATAGTGGGCAGTAAAAGGAAAAAAGGCAATACTTCGGTTTTGGTGAACAGGGCCTTAGAAAAGGCCAAAGAGGCAGGGGCGGAAACGGAATTGATTTTTCTGGGCGATTATGCCATCACAGGCTGTAGCGGTTGCGGGGGTTGTCAGAAAACCCGACGATGCGTGATCAACGATGATATGCAAAAAATCTATCCGCTTCTTTTGAAAGCAGATGGGGTCATTTTGGGTTCCCCCACCTATTATTATAACGTGTCGTCCGACGTCAAGGCCTTTTTGGACCGATGCTATTGTTTTGAGGTGTTTGCCGAAGACGACCGTTCTATTTGGCTGAGCCTCAATGAGGCCCTTGGAATAAAATATGCCGGCGTAATAGCGGTATGCGAGCAACATTCGGAAGAAGATATGGGGCCCACCGCAGAAGTCATGGCCAAATCTTTGGAAGCTCTGGGCTATCGGGTAGTAGATAAAGTCAAAGCCCTGGGGTTATTTGCACAAGGGGCTGCCTTGAAAGACGAAAAATCCTTGGAAAAGGCCGACAGAGCGGGAGAAAGGCTGGTAAAAATCTTGAAGCTGAGAAACAAAGTAAGAGAAAAATGGGAAGCTTAAAGCATCCCACCGGCAAGGATGATTTTCAGACGATAAAAAGATTGATTATGAAATCACCCAGGTGGATTATAATCCATTATTTGAGATAATTGAGGGAAAAAGCGTCCCCGTAAACTAAGCGGCTCTTAAAAAGACTTACACCAAAAATTTTGAAGTTCCTTTACGGGTGGAAAAATCTGATCAAATGGCCGATATTGCGAGGCTCTGTTTCGGGCCAGCGGAATCCCCTGCCGGCGAGGAGATTCAGGGTGCGGTCGCATTTTGAACAAAGGTACAAGCCCTGGTCAATGTCGTCGTCAGCCAGCGTTAACAGCAATATTCTTTGCAGTTCATCCTTCAGTTCATCATAATGGGCGTCCACATAAGTTTGATACGCTTCCGGCGAAAGAGATTCCAGTATTTGAGGCTTAACCCGGTTGGCCAGACCGGCGAATTCAGCCAGGGATAATTTGTAGGGATTGAATATATGATAGATAAAGGAATCATCCTGGACCTGCAGCAGCAAATAAACCGCCTGGGCTGCCATATCGACATAGGAGAAATCCAGGAGGCCGCTATTGAGGGCAGGCACCCGGCCCATCTCAAGCAGGGTTGCGATAAGCTGCAGCTCTACGCTGGCCTGATATACATTTTGCCGGTTGATCCCATATTGAAAAATCCCGCTATGATACCCCTGAACCAGAAATCCCATGCGGTAGATCTTCACGTCTAATCCGCCGCCGCGAGCCACGCAGACTTTTTCTTCGGCCCCTATCTTGGACTGGATATAAAAGTTGGGGGAAGATTGTCCGGCGGATAAGTCGTATTCGGTAAAGGGCTTGCGCTCCCGGCTTCTCTCCACGGTAAAACCTGCGGCTATGGTGGATATGTAGTGCAGGCTTTTTCTTCGGCCGGCCAAGGCCAGGGCGATGGTGTTGTCCGTACCTTTGACATTAATCCGGTAAAAATCATCCCATTCGCCATAATGCTTGATGGTAGCGGCGGCGTGGATGACGCAATCCAACTCCCGGGCCAAAGCTTCGTATTCTTTGGCGCCCAAGCCCAATTTATCCAGGGTAATGTCCCCTTTGACTACCTGAATCCGTGAACCGTACCGGCTAAGATAATGCTTATGGGGAAAATACCAGCTGAAACAATCCTCCACCCTCCGGCGGGCCTGCTCGGCGGTGGCGGCCCGTACCAGCAGCGTAACCTTTGACTGGCTGTTGAGCAGTATTTGTTCCGCTATATGGCAGGCCAGAAAACCGGTTCCGCCGGTTATCAGTATGTGGTCATATTCGGGCCTTAACGCAATGTTATCGACCCTGCTTCTGCTCACATATTCTCTGTAAGCGGAGGAGAATGCGCTCGGAAATTCTCCCTGATCGAAAAAAGTTAACAGGCTTTTAAGCTTCTGCATGTCATCCGCTTTCTCGTCATGAACGCTCTCGGCTATGGCGGCCAGTTCCCGAATCGTCTGACAGCTGAAGATTTTGGCGAAGGGGAAGGTCAATCCCCGGTCCCGTATCCGCTCAATGAGCTCCAAGGCTTTTACCGAATCGCCGCCGAGCTCAAAATAGTTTTCATCCAGGCCGATCGCGGACCGGCCTAAACACTCTTTCCAGGTCTCCAAAATAATTTGTTCTTTTGAATTCAATTTTTCCATTCCCTTACCCCAATTCTATTAATGCCGTTTCCATCAAACGGCAGATCTCCTGCAAATGGACGTCCAGATAGAAATGCTCTCCCTCGAAGGTATCTTTTTTAAACGCTGCCGTCGTAAAATTGGCCCAATCATCGACTTCTTCCGCCGCCGCGGTATTAAAATCATGGTTGCCGTTAAGGGCATGGATGGGGCAATTCAGCGGCGGGTGAATTCCATGCGTATAGTTCTCGTGCAGTTCAAAATCCTTGCGGACGATGGGCAGGAAATAATCCAGCAGTTCTTTGTTTTCCAAAAATACCGGATCGACTACGCCGTATTGAGCGATAAAGGTGATGAATTCTTCATCAGACATCAATTTAACCGACTGTATTTTGGTATGCCGGGGGGATACGGAGGCGGACGCAAAGAAATAGCTGGGTTCAATTTGGAATTTTTCCTGTAAGGCCGAGGCGGTCTCGTAGGCGATAATCGCCCCGGTGCAATGGCCAAACAGGGCAAAGGGAGCGCTGAAAATCTCCCGGCACTCTGCGGCCATCTGACGGGCCAGTTCGATTAAACTATTGGGCATGGCTTCCCCCGAGCGCTTCTCCCGCATGGGATATTCTACCGGCAATATATTGATTGCGGCTGAGAAGTTTCTGATCCATTTGGCGAAATAAGAGGAACTGCCGCCGGCATGGGGGAAGCAGAATAAGTTTATCTGGGCCTCGCTGTTGTGGGAGGCATGGTTTATCCATTTGGTCATCATTTCAATTCCCTCCTCGGTCAATTTTTCAATCCGAATTCCATACAATGCAAATATCTTTGATTTACGTCCAGCTTAAAATGACGCGCAATCCTGGCAAAATTCATCTCGCCGATGGAACAGCTTCCCAAACCGCATTCCAGGCTTCTGACGTTCAAAGCGTGCATGGCCGCCCCGCAGTCCAACAAAGCCAGCATACAGGCCAGCCCGCCATATTTGGGCATGCTGGCCGCAGCGTTGAAAACAAAGTACAGGCTGAAGGCCGATTGGCGGAAGATGTTGCGGTTATCAAAATAATGGCTGTCTTCAATTTCCGGAATCGCGGCGTTTATCAAATGGAGTTCATTAGTATAGGGTATATAGGCGTATAATCCTTCTTCCAGCGACTCTACCCGCTCTTTCTTGACATAAAGATAAAAATCAATGGGATAAAGGCCGCCGCCGCTCGAGTAGCAATATTTTCTCTTCCCCTCGCTCTCCCGTTCACGCAAGATGGCTAGTAAGGCTGAGAGCTGGCGGAAGCTCACCGCCTGTTCCAGGTTAAAATTACGGGTGGAGCACCTTTCGAGCTCATACCGGTTCCGCAACGGTACATCCTCCAGGCTGACGATATAATCAGATTGGGCGATTTTTCTCCGCAGGGCCTGTTCCGCTATTTCCCGGTTCACTGCTTCACTGTAAAGCGCACCGGCAAATTGATTGTAGGGGGAAAACAGCGGGGTCTGTGATGAAAACAAATCGAATATATCCTCAATCCCGTATACCAGCACTCTTTGTTCAAGCAGGCTATTGACGAATTTGCGGATGGAGATGGCGTCTTCACCCCGAAACCCGGTAAGCAGGCGGCCAAGCGTAGTGCCTTGGCCCGTCAGGAAATAAAACCGGGGGAATAAACCGCCAAGGTGTTCGTCGTATTCTTCGCCGTTGATGATCAGCTTGCCCGTATCACTGATATTCCATATCTTAGAGGGCGCCCAATAAAATTGATCCATTGCAATCATCCCTTTCTCTAGCAGAAATACAGGCAGGCGAAAACCCTGCTTTATGCTTCATTAATTGCGTCTGGCTGTTCTTGGCCGGTAAAACCGGCTTGGAGTATCTATAGTCTACCCCGCGCAGGCCGCTGCTTGGTTTTTATCCATTTTCCCTTTGATTAAGTCATATAGCTCGCGAATGGTGGAGGTAGTGAACATTTCGGTCAGACTGAGGTCAATGTCACACTCTTCCCGAATCCGGGAAACGGTTTTTACGGCGAGCAAAGAATTGCCGCCCATAACAAAGAAATCAGAATCAATATCCGCCTGGACACCTAACATTTCACTGTATACCTCCACCAATCTCTGCTCCAGTTCATCCCGGGGAGCGGATTTGACCGTTGCCGGCCCTGATTTATCCGGGGCTGCTGCTTCCGGCAAGGCCTTGCGGTCGATTTTGCCATTGGGAGTAAACGGCATCTTTTCCAGGCGGATAAAGTGCTGGGGCAGCATATAGGCCGGCAGATTGGCTAACACTTTCTCCGCCAGCACGCTGTCCGGTATAACCTCTCGGGAAACATAGTAGGCGAGAATGCTCCGCTTATCTTCCGCTAATTTAGCGGTACTGACAATGACGCCCTCCGCCTCCCTGATCACCGCGGCGATCCCGTCCAGTTCTATGCGTTTGCCCAGTATTTTCACCTGAAAATCCTCTCTGCCCATGAAATGGATATTGCCTTGGGAATCGTATTTTCCCAAATCACCGGTCTGATAAATCCATTCCCCCGTTTTTTCATAAACCGAGTATTTTTCCGCGGAAGCCTCCCGATTGGCCACATAGCCTTTGGTAACCCCAACCCCGGCGCAATACATCATTCCCGTCACCCCGACGGGAACCTGCTCCAGGTTCTCATTCAAAATATAATACTTGGTATTGGGAATGGGTTGGCCGTAGGGAATGGCGCCTTTTTGAATATCATCCGCGCTCACCTCATGATAGATGTTCCATAAGGTAGTCTCCGTAGGGCCCCCGACATTGACCAGCCGCACATGAGGCAAGGCGGCCAAAACCGTTTGGGCCAGCTTGAGGTGCAGATAATCGCCCCCTGATATAATCAGCCGCAGGGACTCAATTCCGCGGGGAACGCTTCCTCCGGCCGATTCAAAAAGCATGTCCAGCATGGTGGGAACAGAGTTCCATATCGTTACCCGATATTGCTCCATAAGCATTTGCCAGTGGGCGGGATCCCTGACCTCTTCTTCCCGGGGAAGTACGATGGATCCGCCGGCGTATATCATCCCCCAAATATCAAACATGGCCATATCGTGGGCCAAGTTGGTCAGGGCGATAGCTTGATCCTCAGGACCGATAGAGAATTTTTCCACGGTAAACCTGATGGCATTAAAAAGACCCTTCTGCCCGATGGGCACGGCTTTGGGAACGCCGGTGGAGCCGGACGTATGGATCAGCGCGATGATAGCTTCTTCATCGGCAGCGGGCAGATCGGGTATGGCTGATTCCGCTGTTTCCAGCGCAGGAATCAAGGTTACGAAGTCTTCATCCTTAAAACGCCCGGCCTTTTCCCGGGTGGTTATGAGAATGTCGCTGTTGACTGTCCGCAGGCACTTCAGAACCAGCCGGTCGGGATAAGTATACTCAATCGGCATATAAGCGGCGCCGAGGGAAACGATAGCCAGCACCGAAACGATCTGTTCCACGCACTTGTCCATATGCAGGCCGACGATTTCCCCCGGCTTGACGCCCCGGGCAATGAGCTGCGCCCGGACACTCTGGGTATACCGCTGTATTTCCGCATAGGTGTAAGTCCTGGCGGCGGTGGCGATCAGCACCCGGTCGGCATTTTGGCGAAAGCTGTCGTTAATGATGGCGGCAAAGCTCTGGTATTCCAAATCCCGGGCGGTATCATTGGCGCGGTCGATAACGGCCTGATCCTCCGGGGGCAAAGGCAATGCAGCAGGCAGGTCCCAAAAGTCAATGTTATCGGCCGCGTTCCGCAGAATGCTCTTTTGGAGTTCCACCATATTTTCCAGCATCCTGGTGTCCATCAGCCCCTGGATGCAATTCCAGTTAAATTCGATGCAGTCGTTATAGAGCACCGTGTTGATGTCTATCCAGATTTGGGAGGTGTGATTTTCCTGGTAGCGTACTTTCAGCAATTCCTTGGCCGTTTGCGGCACCTCCGCCATCATACCGAACACAATAGGAACCAGCGCGCTGGTAAAAGCGCTGCTGCGTTTATAAATTTCCCGGAGGATTTCCATGCCGGAAAAGGTATTGTGGCTTTTCAGCTCCCAAAGCTGCTCCTGATTGCGCATGACCGCATTGATAAAGGGCTCGTTTTGGTTATCGACCGTGAACAGTAAAAACGAAGAACATATCCCGATAATTCTGTCAATGTCCGGATGGAACTTGGGCCGATCAAACTCCGGGATATTCAGGAGGAATTTCTGCTTGTAATTCCAGCGGGCAATCACGGCGGCAAAAGATGAAAACAGCACGGCAAAGCTTGACACCCCGAACAATTTAGCCTTTTCCTCCAGCGTCTGCCATTCCCCTATCGAAAGCCCGCATTTTATCTGATTGCCGGCAATGGTCTCCAGTTCATTCAGAGATTTTAACAGCGGGAGGGTGCCCGCTTCGGGGAGATCTTCTATTTTGGCCAGCCAGTAGGCCTTATCCGCCTGATACCTGGCGGTTTTCTTCTGAGCCTGTTTGTATTCCACATAATCTTTATAGGTGACGGCCAAGGGAGGTAAAGAAACCGTGGGGTCCCGGTAGAGTATTTCCAGCTCGGAATGGAAAACCTCATAGCTCCAGCCGTCAATAATCAGACCGTCGACATAAATATGCAGCACGGCTTGGGAGGGGCCGATCAATGTAGCCTGGGCGGCTATGAGCGGAGGTCTCTCCAGATTCAAGTTAAGGTGCAGCATCCGCTCTCTTACAGTAAGGAGATAAGACTCTATTGCGGCCGGGGAAGCCTGGGTCTGATCAACCAGCGGTAATTTCCATTCCACCTCCGGCAGGAATCGCTGGGTGCCGTCGGGGCTGATGGCGCAGCGCAGCATATCGTGACGGTCAATGAGCCTTTGCATGACATGCGTCATTCTTTCATGATCGTAAGGCTTGCACTCCATTTCCAGGTAGCCGTTGGTAACAATGCCCTTATACTCCGCTTCGGAATTTCTACTTATAAAATAGGATTCCTGGAGTTCGCTCAGCGGGAATGGTTCCCACTTAGCGGCAGGATTACTCTTAAAGGGCACATCGTCATTCATAGCGGCGCTGTCTCCACCGCCGCCAATAATTTCCGCGACCTCTGCAATGGATGAATACTGGACAAACTTCTGGTAGGGGATCTCATGGCCGAATTGCGCTTTTATTTCCGCCAGTAATTGGACCATAGATACGGAATCGCCGCCGAGCCCGAAAAAGCTGATATTTACCTGGACGTCGTCCAATCCCAGCACTTGCTGCCAGAGTTCCGCCAGTCTTTTTTCTATATCCGAAGAGGGCGGCGCTGTATCGGTTGCCTCCATCAGATCGGACAAGGGCGGCAGCGCTTTCTTGTTTACCTTGCCATTGGCGGTGAGCGGGATGGCGTCAATTTTAAAATAGTATTGCGGAATCATGTAGTAAGGTAAATAGCGGCCCAGGTGCTCTGCCAGAGCTTCTCGGGCCGGTTCGCGGTCGCTGACATAGTAGATGCAGATAAGCTCTTGGCCGTAGGCGGACTTTTCCACTGTGGCCACGGCGTTTTGGATCCCTTCGTATTTGCCCAGTACGGCTTCTATTTCGCTTAATTCGATTCTGTGTCCGCCTATCTTAACCTGGAAATCCTTCCGTCCCAGGAATTCCATGCTCCCTTCCCGGAGCATTCTGCCCAAATCGCCGGTTTTATAGAGCCGGCCGAACTCTTCGGTATTAATGAAAGCATTGCGGGTTTGCTCGGGACTGTTATAATAGCTTTTCGCCACTCCTCTGCCGCCGATGTAGATTTCACCAGCCACCCCGATGGGGCAGGGCTTTAAGCTGCCGCTTAACACATGCATGGTCTGATTGGCCAAAGGGGTTCCATAGGGTACGCTGGGACCGCTCCGGCAGGTCTCATCAATCTCGTGGAAAATTGACCAGATGGAGCCCTCGGTCGCTCCTCCCAGGCTCACCGGCATACAACCGGGAAACCATTTTCTGACCGCTGACGGCAGAGACACGGGAATCCAATCCCCGCTCATCAGGCATAATCTGAGCGACGGTTCAGACAGCGCTGTACCGTTGCGTTCCAATTCATCCACCACTAATTTCATTACCGCCGGAACGCTGTTCCAGACGGTAATCCGCCTGTTCCTGAGCACCTCAATAATATTCGGAATATCCCTGATATCAGGAATTATAACCAGTTCTGCCCCCGTGCTGAGGGCGCCGAAAATGTCGTATACTGATAAATCGAAACAGAAAGAAGACAGGCCGATGATCACATCGTCTTCGCTGACCTTCCATCTTGCATTAACATCAATTATGGTATTGCATACGGCGTCATGGGTTATTTCCACGCCTTTGGGTTCTCCGGTGCTGCCGGAGGTGTAAATGACATAAGCCGTATCCTCCGGGACGGCGGCGGCGAATTCCGCCCGCCTGTCTTCAACCGATTCATTTCCTATCTGGCTGACATCGGCTACGGTGAGGCAGTAGCGGCAACCACTGTTGTTCAATATGTATTCTCTTCTGGCCGGCGGATAATCAGGCGCTATCGGAACGTAACCGGCCCCGCTTTTAATAATGCCGATAATATTGGCTACGGTCTGGATCTTTCTTTCGGCGATTACGCCGACCAAATCTCCCCGGCCGATGTTTTGTTGTACTAAATAGCTGGCTATACGGTCCGACAGAATGTCCAACTGTCTGTAGGTGATGCTTGCCGTATCGTCTCTGACCACAGTCTTATCTCCGTAGCTATGGAACCCGGCACGCAATAGATTCTGCAAGGTGGTTGCGGAGATATCTTTATAGGTCCGATTGTAGCGAATTAATAAATCCGTGTCCTCCCGGTCCGGCTTCAGCCCTTCGCCGCAGCAAATCCCCTCTTCATCTATGGTATTGATGACGGCGGCAAACTGCCCGAACATTTTTTCAGCCGTCAACCGGTCGATATACCGGTCTGCATAGTCCCAGGTTATCACCAGTTCTCCGTTTACTTCCATAACCTGACAATCCAGATACACCTGCGGTGTACGGCTGACGCTGTATTTGATTTCTCCCATCTTGGTCAAATTATTGAAAATACCGTCGGAAAAAAGCATACTGGTAAAAACGATGGGCATAATGACTGCGGAACGGGAGGAGCTTTGTTTGCCCAACTCTTTCAGGACTTCCAGCCCGTCAAAGGAGGCGTGCAGATAGGACGAGATAATGGTATTGCGAACAGCCATCGTGCAGGGCCAAAAATTAAAAGTATAAATATTACGCCAATCAATGGGCAGCAAAAGGATGCGCGTATAATCGCCGATTATTCTGTCGCTGCCTTTTTTTTGGGCTGAACGATCGGTTATGGGCATATTGATGGTAAACGATTTTTGGTTGCTCCAATTCCCCATCACCAGCGCATAAGCGGTACAGAGCATGGCGGTGGGAGTCGTTCCCTTTTTTAAGCCCAGATTTTTCAAAAGATGCCACTGGTGTGCAGCCAGGCGCAATTCCAGCCGTCTGGTTGTGGAGCCGGCGCCCTCCGGCGCTTCTGTTATCGGGATCGCAGGATAGGGAGGAAAGTCGTCCAGCTTGCCGAGCCAATATTTCTTGTCATTCTGGTAGCGCTTGCTGTTCTCTAATTCGGCCAAACTTTCTACATAATCCCGGAAGTTGTTTTCTAAAGGTTCGGGGACAGCTCCGCTCTGGTAGCAGTTCATAATCTCATTGATCAAAACGACCAGGCTGTAGCCGTCGGCTATCAGCATATCGCAGACGCAGAACAAATAGGTTTTTTGATTATTCAAGATCGCGGCTTCGAACTGAAATAGCGGCCATTGGTCGTGTTGAAAGACGACCTGGGCCATTTCCTCTCTTTTACCGCGGATAAATTCCCCTTGTTGAACATCCGTAAAACCTGACAGATCAGCTATCGGTATAGTGTATTCCGGGACTTCTTCCAATATGGATTGTCCCTCAACCCCTTCAATGACAGCCCGCAGCATCGGTTGGGACTTGATCACTCGGTTCAGCGCTTGATTGAAGCGCTCAATCTCTATGTCACTTTCAAATTCGTAATAAACCTGAGTTGATATCCCTCCCATGTTAAATCCGGTATTTCGCCCCATCAGATAGGCGAATTGTACTTTGGTAAGCGGAAATTTATTAATTGCTTTCGGCGTATTCATGGTATCCATTTTGATCTCCTTAACTTCCGTTGGCAGAAGCGTTCACGCCTCTGTTATCTTTTTGCATGGCCTCCAGGATAGCACCGGACACATCAGAGATACTTAAGGGCTCTCCCAGAAAGAAATTATCGCCTAACTGGACATCGTATTTATCCTGGAAATAGACAAAAGCTTCGGCAATAACCATACTGTTGGCTCCAAGGTTTTCTATAATCAACGAACTGTCTTCAATCTGGTTAATATCCAAATTGAGGTATTCGGCAAAAAAGACTTTAATATCGGCTTTGATCTGAGACAAGGTTACCTCTCTATGGTTTTCCGCAATCGGCCCGGGGGCAAGGGGATATATGGCGTAATCCTGCGATTGCTTGGCCAGCAGCTCTCTCAGATGATTTTTCTTAACCTTGAGACTGGAGGTTAACGGCAAAGGGGTGGTGGTGTAATATACCCCCACCAATCTTTGAAATAAAGGCAATTTGCTGTTGGCTGCTATGATTTTTGCGTGCATGTCCTCCCTCTGCTCTGATAAATCCGGCGGCAGCACAGCCACCATTACCGGAGATTCATCAATTCCCAGAATGGTATATTCTATCCTTCGGTCAGTGAGGAAGGTAAAGTACCCTTCCAGCTGATCGGGATAAATATTCTCTCCCGACGAGTTGATGATGACATCCTTGATTCTGCCGCGGACAAACATTTCCCCCTCAATAATCTCCACGATGTCGCCGGTATCAATATAGCCTTCATTCACTTCTTGATCCCGAGGCACCTCAAGGCCGTTTTGCAGCCGGGAAACGTAGAGGCCGTCACCGGCCACTGCCAATTCACCGAGGCCGCTGTCCGACAATCGGCCGTCTTCTTTTTTGACCTTGATCCGGTAGTAAGCGTTCTCAATATTGCCGACGGCGCCGCTCAAGCGTCCCTTTTTCGTGTCGTGGGTATTCAGCATGAGTACGCCGGCTTCCGTCATCCCAAATCCTTCGCAGAAAGTGAAGCCGCATTCATTGAAAATTTGCATCACCTCAGGGTCGGCTTTGGCTCCCCCGCATATGCAAAGTTTAAGCGTATCACCCAACATGGAGCGCAGCACATCCTGGCTGACAGATTTATATTTTCCTTTAGCCAACCTGATGATGGACTCCCATACCATAGGGACGGTGGAGGCAGCCTGCGCCTCGCCCTGGCTGACCGTCGCTATAAACGCCGAGAGAGTTTCCTGCTTGGATAGAATAATGGCGGTCCCCACTGTGCTGTAGGCTAAGAAGGCGGCCCAGCCAAAGATATGGTGGAGCGGCGAGAAAATGGATAACCGGTTGTTTTGGGTGTTAAGCAGAATATCAAGGATGGGGGAATGGTGGGCAATGGATACCAGAGAGCGAATCTGCCTAATCATTTGTCTGCCCTGGAAAACGAAAATTTTGGGATCGCCGGTAGTACCCGAAGTACACAGGGCCACCTTGTCGGCAAACGGATTATCATGGGCGCTGTCCGGCCTGGCGTCCTGCTCTAAAAGCCGGTTAAAACTTACGGTCGCCACACCCGGGGCGCTAAATGGGGACGAAGTAATGATGCCCCTGGCGCCGGAATTTTTTATTACCAGTTCCCGGTATTCGTCGGTGCACTTGCTGTCAATCAGCACTGCATTGTACCCTGATTTTAAGATGGCCATGAGAGAACTGTACCAGTGGGGATGATTCTCTGCATTAAGGCCAATCCAAGCCCCGGCCGGAATGCCTTCAAATTCGCGCCGCAGATAGGTCTCCATGCTGTCTACTCGGCGAAAGATGTCTCCGTAAGTGTATTTTTCTATATCTTTGCCGGTAAAATATTCAAAGAATATCTCAGCGGAATAGGCGCTCTGCAGGAACCGATAATAGGACTCAAAGGTCGTAATCTGGGAAAAGATAAGGGTTATCTTTTCCAGCAGAATTTTTGCATCTTCCATAATCAGCTTGCCTCCTCCAGTCTGCTCACCAATTCAAAAATTGAATCGACGGTCTCAAACTCTTCTATGCTTACCGATTCAAGCGGGATAGTAATATGGAAAGCCTCCTCAAAGCGGGACAAAACCGCTATCACATCAAAAGAATCAATCAATCCGGAGGAAATCAGAAGAGTTTCCGGCTTGATGTCCATATTTTCCAACTCCACAATGTTCTCCTTCAGGATGTTGATGATCAGCGCAACTTCGTTGCTCATGACGATAGTACCTCCTTGTTTTCCGATATTTATTTATAAAATCTCATTGCTATGCATTCCTAATATGGATAAGGGTTCTTCCAAATCCGAGGCGGTAATCGGGGTGGCGCATATTTCCAGGGCCTCTTCCCTGGTCGTTTCCCCTTCACGGACCAGCTGGCTCAGCTCGGTTTCGTGCTGGGTGTAGCCAAATTGGCGTCGCGCCAGATATTGCGATACAAAATTAAAAGAACAATTGGCCGACTTTTTGGGCCAGCTGTGCTCCGGGAGAACAAAGCCGTATTTCCGGGAGATATGCTCAATAATCTTATCTTCGTTGTATTCCAGGTATTTAAAGGGAGAGAGCCTGGCAATGCCCTGGTAATGCTGGGCAAAGTATACTCTGGAATTACGGATCAGATCGGCGTAGATGGAATAAGGCGAATCCGCCAATAGGTCAGCGGCGTTTTCATCCGTTATTTTGTATATCCAGAATAACTCCGATTGCGCTATATAGTTTTGCCCCTTGGTGTAGCCCCCCAGAATAAGGGGAATGTCAAATTTAACGCAGGTCTCGTAGATTAACAGATCAATGAGGGCGTGGCATACCCGGCAATAGTAAATAGGCTTGCCGGATTCGAGGAATATCCGGAAAATGTGTTTTACGGCATGGCACTTATACTGGATAAGATCAATCTCTAAAGCATCTATAGCCTTCTGGATATTCGCATACATCTCCGGCAGTACGAATCCATTATCAATGAAGACCGCCAGCGGATTCAGCTTTAAAACATCCCGGGCAATATCAAGGGTCATGATACTGTCCTTACCGCCGGAGACGGCAACCGCGCAATCATATTGCCCGCTGCCCTTCAATTTGTTCACTTTTTTGAGCAGCATTTGGAACCGCTCCTGCTGCGGGATATCGCTGAAAGCGAAATTACCCGCCCGGACGCCTTCATATTCCAAACAGATATTGCAGACACCGTTTTCGTTGATGGTGATGTGGGGTATAGTTTCCGGCATAATACATTTCCGGCACCTTTTTATAGTCTGTTCCATAATAACCTCCCAATAAGACTAAAACTGAACTGCCATGACACACGAGCTGAAACCGACTGCCCCGCCGATAAAAACTACCTTGCTGCCCTCCTTGATCTTGCCTTGTTCCATCGCGTCATAAACCGCCAAAGGAATATTGCTTGAGGCTACGTTGCCCCATTTGGCCAGGATATCGCTGGTTTTTTCCACGGGGACGTCCAGTTTTTCCCTGGTTTTTTCGACAATCCATTTCGCTACCTGACTTGATGCTATAAAATCAACATCTTCTATGCTCCAGCCCAGTTCGTCCAGCATGCCGACTATATACTTATCTGCAATGGCAACCTGGGTATCAACCAGAGGTTTGGTAGTTCCCGGTATGTACATTTTTTCGGGATCCCTGGGGAAGGCAGTGCCCCCTCCCCACATGACGTTGTTATTCCATAACTCGGGGATAGTTCTAAAAAAGGTTTTCAGGATTCCCTTACCGGCGGTATCCTCCCCTTGGAGTACAAAAGCGCCGCCTCCGTCTCCCAAGGACAGGGTGACAGGACTGCCTTCCAGGATTTCCTCCCGGCTTTGGTAATCAAACTTTACCCAACGGGATATCGCTTCGCCCGACACCACCAGTACGGTCCGGGCCTTGCCGGTCCTGATCAGACTGTCGGCAACGTCAATACCGGAAAGAAAGCCGTTGCACCCGTTCTTTACATCAAAAACATAAGCATTTCTGGTGTTGAGCGTGTCGGCGACAACATTGGCGGTGGCAGGCTCGGCAAAATCCTGGGTGACGGAACAAAAAAGCACCGCATCTATTGCTTCCGGAAGCACAGCCGCGTTTTTCATGGCCTGTAACGCCGCTTTACTGGCGACATCCGAGGACAGCTCTCCCTCGCTGACATAATGACGGGTTGAGCAGCCGGTTATCATTTTGACGATACCATGCCTTACGCCGTATTTTTCATAGCCGGCCATGGTTTCCACTTCTTCACTGGTATACACGTTCTCGGGAATATAAATCCCCACTCCTTTTATCACGGTATTCAACCGAAACACTCCTCTCAGCGGCAGGTTTATAAATCAATGTATCTCTCTAGCTCGCTTTGCGTATCCTGGTCCCATTCGTCAGGATTCAGGCCTTTTTGCGACAGGAAAGCATAGGCCAGCCGGTCAATGCCAAAGGCAAAGCAGGTACTATGACAATATGAATTTCCCTCTCCGTATCTGATGTTATATTTTTTGGTGAAATGCGTACGATGGAAATTTGCCGAACTGCAGGCAATGTAATCATTGCTGTACGGGAGCTGCAGCTTGAATTCATTTTTCGACGAACCCAGCATCTGAAACAATCTCAGTTTTTTGTAATTGCTGGCAAAGAAAGAGTCATTGGCGGTTTCGACCAGGCAGTTGAGAGAAAAAATGCGAACCCACTCCATCCATAACTCTTTGGCCTGGTCAATGCAGTTTATCACATCATCCGGTTTCCCGATAAAGACGTACTCTTTCATGAGAAATTCATTGAGTCGGGATAATTCCTTAATATTTCGGCCTTCGTTGCGATAGCATTTCCCGGTAACGAAAAATACTGTCGGCTCTTCCTCAGGAAGCACCTGATTCTCTAAAATTGGGTAGACCGGGGCGCAGGCTGCCGTTCTCAACACATTCTCCGTCCTTTTCATTTGCTCCAGAATAACGCCGTCCTGTAAACCGCTTTGGGCAAAGGAGTCAAGTACGGAAAGGTCGTTCTTCAGCGTTGTTTGAAACATGATATGGTGGGGGAAGGTGTCAAAGTACCCTCCCTTCTGGTAATCATGCACAGGAAAGAGAGCCGGGACATACAGGGTTGAATGGTCATACTGACTGAAATGAAGGGACGAGAAGTGGTCGATCTTGCGAATAAAATATTCATACACTTTCAGGAATAAGCCTCTGTAAGCATATGCGCCGGCAGCGATCGGGATTATATCTCCCGCCGCCATAAGGCTGGGAAAAATGTTTTGCTTATTGATCGTTGACACGGCAGAGCAATCTGCCAGGATCGTTGTTTTCGCCGCATCATCTTCAGTCGCGGACAATTTTGTGGTTATCATTTGTTTGAGAAGATCCGCCTTCTCCAATACGCTCTGCTCTTGACCGGAATCAATGGTAAAGATTATATTATCCCTGTCTCCCCGGAGATCTATGATATGTTCGGATAAATAGGACGACATTTCCAGAAAAAATGCCCGGTCGGAAGCACTGAGGTCTTCCAGGCAGTAAGTTATGTCTTTCATGTTCCCCTCTCCATTTCCTAAATTGAAACTATACTGCCGCCCGCTAAAACGGGCGGGTTAACTCATTCGCTGATTGAAGCAATTTTGCATTAGCGCTTTACCTCTTTTCTCTCTCACCTCCTGCCGCCGCATAAACTTCACTTTGTCCGACTTTGTGGGGCAAATAAAGTTAGGCTAAACTAACCTTTTACTTGGTATAACTTGTAATTTTGCCGATTCAGCCAGCGCCTCTATTCTGTTGGCGAGAGTAAGGATAAGGCTGAGAAGCTCAACAAAAGCAGTTGCATTTTCCAATAAATAGTGTCATAATGCGGCTAGTTAGGCATGACTAACTTTAGGGCAAGTATAAATTATAATTTTTGCCAAGTCAATGATTAAGAAAGCATTTTTAAGAAAAAATCCGCTGAATTTAAAATATTGTTTTGGGGTGAATTGTATTACGATTCAAGGCGGTAATGAATTCATTTTTCAGCCTGGTTAAAGGAGTCCTTTTATCTAATGGTTTGGAGGAAATCGACCAAATGCTGTATATCTACATGTACGGGGCCCTGAAAAGTGCATCCCGCACTACAGACCGAACAGATTGCGCTTTTCCCCAGCATGTACTGCTGAAACCGGTGCTTCATCCTGTTCCCGTTGGCGAAAACTCGTATATCCGTTTCCCGGATTGATATCGAAAATGAATTCAGTAATGTGTTCAGCCCCGTCCCCGCGGCTTTAACATAGCATTCTTTTAAAGTCCATATTTGATAGAATCTTTGATCAAAGCACTCGGGCCTTGCCGTAATATAAATTTTTTCCTCATCGGAAAAATACTGCATAACACGCCGGCTGCCCTTTCTGCTTAATGTTTCAACATCAATGCCGACGGGGGCGCCGTTTGATACGCAGCCCACAACCCACGAGCCGGAATGAGACAAATTGTATTCTATCGTTATCGGACTCTGAATACAGGGCTTGCCATAGGAACCGTTCCGGATCGAAGCCAATGATGTCTTTAACCCGAATTTATCATTGAGTATGTACAGGAGGAGTAAATCTCCACACAATGAGCGCTGCGCATCCTGATATTTTTCATATTGCGGAAGTCGTTTTTGCTTCAGCGGACCGGCCAAAGATTTAAAGGATTCATATTCAGCTTCGGTAAGATATCGGGTCAGTTCCAAACAATAGGTAGTTACCATTTTTTCGTCCTTCTTTAAATGCCATAAATCTGCGTCGTAGGCATTTTGGTTGCTTTTTACTGTTGATAATGATATTGAGGAGCGGAAGGGGGTTGGACCATGAACTATAGCGAATACATCGTTATGGGCACGGGAATATTGAAATTTAAAATAGCCCTGCTGCTTAAAAGCAAAGATATACCGGCGACCGTATGGGAATATAACCTGGCATCGTCGGTCAAAGAATCATGTGCATTAAACGGGATCGGCTATCAATTTCTCCGCCGGGAGGAAATATACGGCCGCTTGAAACAGTTGCGGCCCGGGGCGCTTATTATCAGCGCCATCAACACCTATTTATTTCCGGCGGATATTGTCGGCGCTCATACCATTATCAACTATCACAATTCATTACTGCCCTGGCACCCGGGTATGAATGCGGAAGCATGGCAGATATATGAAATGGATGATTATGCCGGCGTTACCTGGCACTATGTCGACGTCAATATTGATGCCGGCGCTATCATAAGTCAGGAAATAATTCCCCTCGAAAACGGGATTACCTCCCTGAAATTGTTAAAACGCCAGAGCACATTAGCCTATAGCTGCTTCGCAGGCTTTGTGAACGACCTTTTATCAGGCGGTTTACGTGCAACCGGGCAGGAAAATCATCACAACCGGCGATGGCATTACATAAAAGACGTGCCCAACAACGGATTACTGGATCTTACCTGGACCGCGCCCAGGGCGTCCGCCTTTTTGCGGGCCATGGATTATGGAGCTATCAATACTCTGGGCCTACCGGCGGTTATGGTTGATGATAAAACATATAGCTGCAAATCCTATCAGATCACGGAGAGCAGCCAAAACGCCGAGACCTGCCTGCAGGATAACCGCCTTTATATCGAAAACAACGGGCTAAAAATTATAGTATCTCTTTTAGATAGTCAGCGCAATATTAGTTAGGAGGTAAAATCAATGCAGTATAAACTCTTTTGTATTCCTTATGCCGGCGGTTCCGCGGCTGTGTATTACAGTTGGAAAAAGCATCTGCCCACGTCAGTCGAAATGGTCCCCATTGAATTGGCGGGCAGAGGAAACCGGCTCAAAGAACCCTTTTACGAAAGTATGAAGGCTGCTGTGGGAGACGTGTTCTCAATAATCAGAGAGGAGGTCGGAGATAATGACGAATATGCCGTCTTGGGACATAGCATGGGAAGTTGGATCGCTTTTGAAGTCGCCCAAAAAATTTTTTCCAGCCCGGAAATAAAAAAGCCGTGCCACCTCTTTTTTTCCGGCAACTATCCTCCTCATTACAGCCTGGGAACGGGAACCGTCCATCTGTTGCCGGAAAAAGATTTTCAACAAGAGGTTATGAAGATAGGAGGCACCCCGAAGATCATTTTTGAGAATGAAGATTTGCGTAAGCTTTTTAGTCCTATCATAAGAGCGGATTACAAGCTCCTGGAAAGATACAACGGTTCGGCCAACAGCTCATTCCCCTGTGATTGTGATGTAACCGTTCTTTGCGGCAAAGACGATAATATAAACGAACGCCAGGCGTTGGAATGGGAACGCTATGCCGGAAAAAGATTTTCCGTGTGCTTTTTTGAGGGAGGACACTTCTTTATCAATGAAGCGCCGGAATCGGTGGCTGATTGCATAGCGGCGGCGTTGAATATATCCCCGGCAGCCTCGGGGAGCAAGGGGAAATCCGGGCCGTCTTTATCAGCTCACTTTTAGCCATAGATGCCTGAAATTCCCCTTGCGAATTGCTTTCAGCGGTGATTGATTGACAAGTATCTGCAGTTCGATTATCATAAAATGGCAATTTGATTTGTTAGCTAATCCTAACTCTTGTGCGGAGTTAGCGAGACCTATATTGGGTAATGCAGGCATCAATTTTGGGGTCATGAGGTTTACCCTGGTGTTTTTATATAAAGAGTGATTGCAAAGAGCAGGAATAAGGCGGGGCATAAAATGTTTCTCGAGGTAAAAGAGATTGAAAAAAGCTATGGCAGCGGCGAAAGCTATACCCAAGTTCTGCGGGGGATTTCAACCGCTATGGAAAAGGGGAAAATGTGCATCATTCTGGGTCCCAGCGGCAGCGGCAAATCGACTTTATTAAATGCCATAGGCGGTTTGGACAGTGTTGATAAAGGTTCGATCATGATTGATGGTGTGGATATAACCAAACTGAAGCAGAAAGAATTGACGGTCTACCGAAAAAACTACCTGGGATTTATATTTCAGTTCTATAATTTAGTGCCCAACCTCACCGTAAAGGAAAACATCCAGGTATGTGAATACCTGACCGATTCCCCTTTAGGCCTTGATGAACTGCAGGATACTTTGGGACTCACGGAGCATCAGAACAAGTTTCCCTTTCAACTGTCCGGCGGGCAGCAGCAAAGGTGCGCTATTGCCCGGGCTCTGATTAAAAGGCCCCAGCTCTTACTCTGTGACGAACCCACCGGAGCCCTTGACTATAAGATGTCCAAGGAAATACTGATGCTTTTGGAAAAAGTAAATCAAACGTACGGAACAACTGTTTTGATCGTATCCCATAATACGGCGATCAAGGATATGGTGCATAAAGTCATTAAAATTAAAGATGGAAAAATAGAGGAAGATTATCATAACGAGACTATCATTCCCGCCAGAGATCTGGAGTGGTAGGTTCGAGGGGCGGCAATGATCTTAAATAAGAGAATAAAACGAGAATTAAAAAGAAACCGCCTTCAATACGGAGCCCTTTTTTTTCTGATTGCGCTCAGTATCAGCATTGTGGTCAGTATGGCATCGGCTACGGATTCTGTTTTTCATACCGTAGATACCAATCATCGGAAAAATCATGTGGAGGACGGAGAATTCAAGGTCTTCGTTCCCTTATCCAGGGAGCAGGCAGAGGAAATAGAGGCGCTGGGCGTAAAGCTGGAAGAGAATTTCTATATTGATATTGAGGAAAACGGGAGGACATTCCGTATCTTCAGGAACCGACAGTATATCAATGCTTTGGAATTGGACGAAGGGGTACCGGCGGATAAAGCTCACGAGATCGTGATAGAAAAACTGTATGCCGGCAGCCACGGTTTAGAGTTGGGAGATACGGTCGCGATAAAAAATCAAGAATATACTGTCACCGGTATCGGTTCGGTGCCGGATTATGCTTACGTTAAAAAAAATCCCTATGATGTGGCAGCTGATCCTGATAAATTCAACATCGCCTTTGTCTCCGCCCAGGCCTTTGCCGAGCTTAAAAATGATGAGAATGTGGAATTATGCTACAGCTATCTGCTGACCGGAGATGTCACTGATAAGAAGCTGAAGGATCATTTAGCCGATATGGATTTTGATCAATCCATGATTGCCAACCGCTATATGCTGGAAATCATGGACGAGGCGGAAAGCGACAAACAGGAACTGGAGGAAAAAATAAGCCAACTGGCGGATGGAAGCAGGACTTTAAAAGATGGAATAGACGAGTTAAATGACGGGTTGACCAGCTTAGAGGAGGGCATGCAATCTCTGCTGGAATCGGGGGCATCCACTAAGGGAGGGGGTAACTTGAGTCCCGAACTGGACGCCCTTTATGAAGGCAACCGGGAACTTTATGATGAAAGCGCCCCTTTATTTGCCGGCGGCAGAGAATTGAGCGGCGGCGCATCCGCGTTGGATGACGGAGTGCAGGAAATGCGCACTAAGCTGCTTGACTTTTGGGAGGACAATGTTGATAACCAGTATATAAATTTATCTTACTTTATAACCAATGAAGATAATCCCAGAATTAACGATGTCAAGACGGATTGCGAAATCAATAAGTTCAGCGCGCTCTTTGCCGGCATTATCATTTTGTTATTGCTCGCTTACGTGATCTCGGTATTTATTGTTAACAATATCGAAAAAGAAAGCACCGTAATCGGGGCGCTCTATTCCCTGGGCTGTCTGAAAAATGATTTATTGAAACATTTCATGCTTCTCCCCCTCTTACTGGTGGCGGCAGGCTCTATAACGGGAACCGTAGTCGGATATTTCATGATCCCGATAATGGACGAATCCTCTACTCTCTATTCATTTCCGGAGCTGCAAGCGGTTATGAAACCTTACGTCGTCGTATACGGAATTGTAATGCCTATCATAATAGCCGCTCTAGTGAATTTCCTGGTCATTAATAAGAAGCTGTCCTTAGAGCCGTTGAAATTGCTGCGCCAGGAAAAAAGGCAGAGCCGGATCGCCAATATTGATTTAGGCAATATGGGGTTTATCAATCGCTATCGCGTCCGTCAGCTTTTAAGGGAAATCAGAGGGAATATCACCATTGTTCTGGGGTTATTTTTGGCCATCCTGTTGATGGTATTTGCCTTTCAGATAAAAGGAAGTATTGATAATTATGTGAAGCACACCACCGACGACGCCAAATTCAAATATATGTATATCTTACAGTATCCCCAGGATGAAGTCCCTGAGGATGGCGAAGAGGCCTACTGCGAATCTCTATATGCCTATTTTGATATCATTGACTCCGATTTAGAAGTCAACCTGCTGGGCATCAAAGAAGATAATCCCTATTTTTATTTTAAAGTTGAGGACAACGGGGATACCGACGATGTGTATATATCCAATTCCGTAGCCTATAAATTTGATTATAAAGTCGGAGACAATATCGTGCTCAACGATCATATTGAAAATAAAAGCTACCGATTTCATGTAGCGGGTATTGTACCGTATTCCAACGGCTTATATATTTTTGCGAATATTGATAATATGCGGGAAGTGTTTGACCGGGAAGATGATTTCTATAACACGGTGTTTTCCGGTAAGGAGCTGAACATAGAACCAGGAAGGATTGCTTCCGTCATTCATTTGAACGACCTGGCGGATTCGGCCTCTAAATTTAACGATATAATGGCAAGCTTGATTATGACGCTGCTGATCGGTTCTATTATTATATTCGTTGTCGTGTTGTATCTTCTATTAAGGATGATGGCGAATAAGGCAACCTTCAGCATATCTCTGCTTAAAGTATTCGGCTACGACGAAAAAGAAGTAAAGAAAATATATCTCGGCAGTGCCTTTTATACCGTCTTGTTTTCGGCAGCGCTGGGAATACCGGTGAGCACCATTATGGTCGAAGCAATATGGCCCTTTATGATTTCCAACGTGGCGGCGGGATTTGAAAGCTACATCCCATTGAACCTGTATTTAGCGGTAATCGGGATTATATTGCTGTCTTATCTGGCCGTTAACTTCATGATGGGAAGACATCTGCAAAAAGTCACCCTGGCGGAGATATTGAAAAACAGGGAATAGACGTGAGCAAGCGGTGAATCTGGATCAAAGGGCGAGACTGGTATAAATAATTTATGAGGGGAGTGACCAAGATGGAGGCAAAAACTAAAAAGACTGCGCTGATCTCCGTTTTGTTAATTTTAAGTTTAGCCGCTATAACCGGAATTATACAGATTTTTAAAACCAAAGCGGTTGAGGTTGCCGTCGCCGTTCTGGAAGAAAGGAGTCTGTCGGATTCGATATCCGTAACCGGCAGAATAGAGTCTGAAGAAACTTATGAAACTGTCCTGAGCTCTTCCCAAAAAGTCATAAAGCTATATAAGAAAGTCGGGGATTATGTTAAAGCAGGAGACACCCTTGTCACGCTTGATACCGAAGACCTTCAATATCAGTTGAATAAAGCGGCGCTCAGTCTGGACAGCCTGAAAGTAAGTACCGGAAATGCCAAAGCGCAGGCCTCCATAAACCTTGATACGGCCAAAGATTCATATGCTCTGGCCAGCAGGTCTTATCACAACATCAAAACTCTCTATGAAGCCGGCGCCGTTTCCAAGGACGACTTTGATAAGGCGGATAACGCGTTAAAATTAGCTGAAAGTCAGGTAAAGCTGGCGGAAATTCAATACAATAACCTGAACCTTAATTCCAGCAGCTCCGATGTGCAAAAGCAGATGGAACGGCTGAACCTTAATATTCAAAATCTTCAGCGAAAGATCGACGAGAGCACTATAAAAACACCGATCAGCGGAACCCTGACATTACTGGAAGCACGCGAAAACCAGTACCCTTCACGGTCGCAGGGCCCGGTTCAGGTTATGGACCTGAACCGGCTTATAGTAAAAGCCGACGTCAGCCAATATGACACGGTTCTTTTAAGCCCGGGGCAAAGGGCTTCCGTAAAGGTCAAAGGACTGAGCCCGAAACTCACAGGAAGGATTACATCCGTTGGCGATGTATCTACACCTGCAAGCTCCAGTGCGGAACCGAAATACGAGGTTAAAATTGCCCTGGATGACTCCGCCCAAGATATCAAGATCGACTATGATGTGGACGTGGATATTTTCATAAAAGAGAAGGCCAATATTCCTGCAGCCGACCGTCAGGCGGTGCAAGCGGAAAACGGCAGGAAGTTCGTATTTGTAATTGCTGACGGAAAAGCAGTTAAAAAATATATTAAAACCGGACTGGAAACAGACCTGTATGTTGAAATATTGGAGGGTCTTTCACTGGGAGAGCAGTACCTGACCGCACCTCCGGATAGTTTAAAGGAAGGCGCTAGGGTAGAGCCTGCAGTTTGAGGATAATGATAGGTCCGGTTAAGGACACGCCAGAACTTAACTATGGTTGCTGTTTTCTTCCAAGACGCGCAATTCTTCTACCAGCTTATTGCCGTCAACACCATTAGCTTGAGCAGCCTGCTCAAGGGTATCATAAAAAAATCCGCTTCAACCGTAAAATCGTATGCGGTATTCCAGCAATAACCTTGCCGCTCCCGGGATTTCGGCCACTTCCTCCATTGAAGAATGAATATCAATCATGCTTTTCCTCCCCTTTTACCTAACCTCCCCCAGGCCGGATAAAATATTGATTGCCCTTAATAAGATTGTATTCCCAATAGTTATGTTATTTCAATAACAATTTTACTCTTCCATTTGGGCCTCGGCGGCAAATATGCTTTCCGTGATCAGTGGTATATCCAGGGCTTCGGCCAGGAAGGGACTCACAGCGCGCAGGTCGCTTTTGCCTACTTCCCGCAGAGAGGTTTTACCCAGGGCTTTGATGCCTTCAATCATTTCCAGGTTGCAAGAGTTTAAAAAATTAGCCAATGATTGGGCCCCTTCGCTTACGTTGAACTTTTGCGAGGCATTCCCCTGCGCAAATACCGTCTGGGTCGGCGGCTCGAAGGGCATGGATTTTAATGCTTGGGTGTGGACTGCGGCAAAGAGAGCGGCCGTGCCAATATAAACCGCATCTGCTCCCAGCGCGACAGCCTTTAGAAAAGCCCCCGGGGCAAAGAGGCCGCCACTGGCGATCAGAGTGATCTTGCCTTTCAAGCCTTGTTCCTGTAGATAATTGCCGGCCCGATTGACGGCAATAATGGTGGGTACGCCAAAATCATCCATCAGTATGGGCGGACCTCCCCGGGTCGCTGCCTCGGCGCCATCAACAGTGATGAAGTCTATTCCGGCGTTGACGAGGATTTCCAAATCTTTTTCCAGGGAATGCCCTGCGCCGATCTTGGCTCCAATCGGTACACCGCCGGTAATTTGACGCAGGCGGTTGACCAGGAGGGGCAAATCTTTAGCCGGATCGCTGATGCCCGGCTGACGGGCACGGGTGACCGTGGGCTGGTTAGGTTTTAACCCCATTAGTTTGCGCGCCTTGGGTGGTAAAGATGCATAGGGGGTGGGATGACCGATACCGGCGATCGCTCCCTGCCCGAATTGAATTTCCACCGCATCGGCCTGCTTGAGGACGGCCGGGTTATGGTTACGCCCGGTGCGGTCATACATGAGAATATAATGTTGGGCTGCTTTTCTTTCTGATGGCAGAAAAGGTCCCTCTCCGCTGTTGATGGCCGTGCCTGCCTTAGTTGCTCCCAGAGCCAGGGCGATCTTGGCTTTTTCGCTCAACCCCAGGCCATAGGCCATACCGGTAATCATAATGGGCATCGTTATTTGCAAAGGCCGGGCCGCTTGAGGGCCGATGACCGTTTCCATATTTACAGTTCTATCTTCCGGCGTCGGCAGTTTAGCCAATTGGGCGATATTGAATAATAAATCGTCACTGTTGAGAAATTTACGGGGAGTTCCCAGGGGACGATAAATAACCTTTCCTTCCTGGGAACGAAGGTTGTTCTCCACAATGGGCTGCAGGCCGGCTCGCGTGCTTGCGGAAACGAATTCCCAAAGGTTTTCACTATAGGAATCTACCATGATTCGCTTTACGACAGAATCATGGAAATAATTTATCAGAGGCTTCCTGAGCAGGAACAGGCTCAGGAACCCCAGCCCCATTCCTCCAAGCGTCGCTTTCCAGAGTTCATTTTTTTCATAACGCATATTAATAGTCCTTTACAATTTTATCGTATTATCATTATGTCTCTAAAGGACAATTTTAGTATGTCAGATTTTGTATTTTTAGACTTCCCTTTCCTTAAGGCAAGCACAAACGGATTGGAAACAGATTGCATGGCATGTTGAAATATTGGAGGAGCTCTGCGTTAGAGAGCAGTATCTGACCGCGCCTCCCGCTGGGTCAAAGGAGGACGATGGGCAGAGCTTGCAGTTGAGATGATAAACGGTCCGATTCTGGATACGCCGCAGCTTAACTATGGTTGCTGTTCTCTTCCAAGGCACGCAATTCTTCTACCAGCTTATTGCTGTCAACAGCATTAGCTTGAGCAGCCTGCTCTAGGGGATCAAAAATCCGCTTCAACCGTAAAATCGTATGCGATATTCCGGCAACAATCTTGTCGCTCCCGGGATTCTGGCTACTTCTTCCATTGAAGAATGGATGTCGATCATGCTTTCACTCCCCTTTTATCTATGGTTTAAGCCCAAACCTCCCCGCAGGTGAAAAATATTGATTACGCTTAATAAGATTGTATCCCCAATACTTACGTACGTTATTTCAATAATAATTCTACTCTGCCAGATTACGGACAACTTCCGAATAACAACTATTACGGATACTTTCTTTTATAGCCGAATGAATATATAGAGAACCTAACTAATTATTTGTTGGATTGCAAATAATCTATATAATAGTTTGCCCATGTTTCCAGAGCGGATAGAACCGGAAGAAATTCCTGCCCCAGTTCGCTCAGAGAATATTCTACCTTCGGCGGTATCTGATTATAGGCTTTACGAATAATCAGGCCGTTTTCTTCCATCATATGAAGCTGTTTTGATAAGGTCGCCGGCGTCATGTCCGGCAGCGACCTTTGGAGTTCGTTGAAACGCATAGTCCGGACACTGAGATGATATAAAATGAGCAAAGTCCATTTGCCGGACAATATCTTCTGCGCCGTTGTATAGGGACAGATCCCAAATAAATCTTTTTTCATATTTCTCCATCAGTATCCAATCAGATACTTACTATACTAAAAAATTGTACTTGTAATTATTATTGTAATTTATATAGTTATATCATTAAGGTTTATTGCCAGTCAACACTCAACAAAAAGGAGGACTACCCATGCAGGAAGTATATGAATTTCTTAAAAAATGCAGCACCTACTATATCGCTACCGAAGAAGGAGATCAGCCGCGAGTACGTCCCTTCGGCACCGTGAACATCTTCGAGGGCAAGCTGTATATTCAGACCGGTAAGATCAAAAACGTGGCCCAACAGATCGCCCTGAATCCGAAAGTGGAGATATGCGCCTTCAACGGAACAGAGTGGATACGTGTCGCCGCCACCCTTGTCGAGGACGATCGCTTTGAGGCGCAAGAGTCCATGCTGAATGCCTACCCCGAGTTGCAGGGAATGTATAAGGCCGGCGACGGCAACACCCAGGTCTATTACCTGAAAGACGCCGAGGCGGTCTTTTCATCCTTTAACACTGAGCCAAGAACCGTAAAATTCTGATAGCCGCCCATAACCGCAAAAGGCGTCCGGAAATAATCAGACACCCTAGAGCGCAAAAAAGGCCACCTTCAATAAAACGAAGCGTGGCCTTTTTTTACACTCTGGATTCATTTCTGTCCTTTCTGGTTGACAATCAAAAAAAAGTTGGTATGCTAAAATAGTATGAAATCAGACTATATGGTGATGCAGATGACTCATGAAGAAATACGCCAGCAACTGCGTGAATTTAATAATATTTTGAAGGAAACCAATGCGGCCTACAGCGAATTGGCAAAGCAAAACGGCTTATCGGACTGTGCGTTTTGGCTGATGTATTCCATCCGTGAAGCGGATGGGAAATGCACCCAAAAAGACCTCTGTGACCAATGGATAATAAGTAAACAGACCGTTAATTCCGCGCTGAAAGGGCTGGAGAAGAACGGGTATATTATATTATCAGCATCCCCAACCGATAGGCGCAGTAAATACATTACCCTTACCGGTAAGGGCGTAGAATTTGCCCATGAGCATATCGACATTGTCTTTGATCTGGAGCAGCTTGTTTTCCAAAAGATGAGCGACGCAGAGCGTGCTGCCATGATTGAAAGCACCCGAAAATATCAGGAGCTGTTCCGGGCAGAAATGAAACGCTTTCTTAAATAAATAACCACTGATCATCGCAGGGTGATCCATCACAATGGATATACCGGATAAAATGCTGAGTGCGCTCAGGTACCTTATCCGGTATTTTGAGGTCCATAGCAATGGAAGACGGAAACGGAAATAATAGATAGCAGGAGCATGTATGGACTACAAAACCTTATACGAAAAAACACCCCCGACCAAATTGTTCGCCACTGTCGCGATTCCCGGCGTTATCAGTATGCTTGTGTCATCGCTCTACCAGATTATTGACGGAGCGTTTGTCGGGCAGATTTTAGGCTCTACTGCGTTTGCGGCTCTGCAGCTTGCTATGCCGCTTGTCATCCTTAACTTTTCGGTAGCCGACCTGATCGGCGTCGGCTCAGCGGTACCGATAGCCATCAAGCTCGGGGAAAAGGATGAGAAGGGGGCAAACAATATTTTTTCCAGCGCCTGTCTGATGATTATTGGAGCAGGCATTGTTCTCGGCGGAATTTTTTTCCTTTTTGCCGAAGGTTTTGTGCGGCTTATGGGCGCGGACGAACAACTCGTAACCATGGCTTCCCAATATTTACGGGTTTATGCCGTTTTTTCCCCCTTCACAACCATCCTATTTGCGGTAGATAACTATCTTCGCATCTGCGGAAGGGTGCGCTACAGTATGATGGTCAATATTCTGATGGCAGTGGTCAGCGCTTTGCTGGAATTCCTGTTCCTGTTTGTTTTCCGTTTTGGCATTTGGGGCGCGGCGCTTGCCACCTGCTGCGGCATGTTCATTTGCGTCATCATTGCATTTACGCCGTTCTTTTTTGGTAAAATGCAGCTTCGCTTTGCCAGTCCAAAGATTGACCGTGAGGTATTGGTAAGCATTTTCGCCAACGGCGCCCCCACCTTTCTAAATAATATAGCCAGTCGCATTACCTCAATTATCATGAACGTGTTCCTGCTGCGTCTCGGCGGGGCCATGGCGGTATCGGCTTATGGCGTACTGATGTATGCCGAAGGTCTTGTGCTGCCAATCCTTTATGGTCTTTGCGATTCTCTGCAGCCTGCGGTCGGATACAATTATGGGGCAAAAAACTACAGTCGTATTTTTGCGATTGAACTCAGATGCTTCAGCGCTTGTGCAGTAGTTTCGCTGGTGATGACCGCCGTAATGCTCTTTGCCAACAAAACTATCGTCGGCATCTTTGTGAAAGCGGATGATGCGGCGCTGATTGCCCTGTCAATACACGCCTTGTCCTTGTTTGCCTTCACCTACCTGACACGCTGGATATCCTTTGCCACGCAAAGCTACATGTCGGCAATCGGAAAGCCTGGTTATGCGACGGCTATCTCTCTTTCCATAGCGTTTGTCTTCCCCGTTATATTTCTGCTTGCCCTTAGTCCTTTCGGCCTAGACGGGATTTGGCTCAATATGCCGCTTTCATCTTTGCTGGCAGCAGTTCTCGCTGTTGGTCTTTTGATAGATTATTATAGAAAGGAAATAAAACAGAAGCAGGTAGTTTAGGTCTGATTATGCTCGTGGACTGGTATTAATAAAACCAGCCATTTGGACCTCCGAGTTACAGAGTAAGCTGTACTCCCCCGGCAGGATTTCCTTTATTAGACCTTCTCCCCGAGTAGCCATAGGTGGCTCCCCTACCTGTGTTTTTTATAATTAGAACTCATACTGGATTTACAATGCAGTCAACTTTTTCATTATGTTTCATCTAAAGATTGGAAAAAATCTAATTTTATTTAGAGAGGAAAAATATATGAGTTTAAGGAGAAGACCTCTAATTATAGCGCTCATGCTGGCCATGTTTTTAGCAGCAGTTGAAGGCACGATCGTCACTATGGCTACGCCTACCATAGTCAAAGATTTGCAGGGATTTGAACTGATCAGCCTGGTCTTTTCGATATATCTATTAACTTCGGCCATATCCACACCTATTTACGGCAAACTGGCAGATTTATACGGCAGAAAAAATATCCTTTCCATCGGCATCCTTATATTTTTGGCTGGAAGTTTTTTGTGCGGATTAGCCCAGAGTATGGTTATGCTGATCGCCTTCCGGGCCATTCAAGGCCTGGGCGCAGGCGCGATACTCACAGTCTCATTCACCATTATCGGAGATATTTTTACCCTGGAGGAAAGGTCGAAAATCCAAGGAGGGCTGAGTACGGTATGGGGAATTGCCGCTCTGGTGGGGCCGTTTTTAGGAGGCTTCTTGATTGATATCCTTTCCTGGCACTGGATATTTTTCATCAATATTCCTTTTGGGCTGTTTTCGGTTATTCTGCTGCAGAGGTCGATAACGGAAACTTTTGAGAGGAAAAGAACCCACATTGATTATGCCGGAGCCATTACCTTATCATCAGCTATGATTGTGTTCTTAAGTATTTTTTTATTCAACCAGAACTTGGCTTCCAACCGTTATTGGTTCGTTGCAGCGTTGGCCGTGCTAACCATTCTATTGCTGCTGGCCTTCTATAAAATAGAACGGAAAGCCCAGGAACCGATGATGCCTTTCACTATATTTACCAAGACCAGCATCATCGTAAATATCATGTCTTTTCTGATTTATGCCGTATTAATGGGGGTAAATGTTTATTTGCCCATATATTTGCAGAATATTCTGGGATACCGCCCAACCGCGGCAGGATTGGCGATGCTGCCGATGTCGCTTTCCTGGCTTATCGTTTCGTTCGTCCTGGGGAAATTCCTGGTCAAGTACGGGGGAAAGACTGTAACACTGGTATCGAATGTCGTTTTATTCATCAGTACATTATTATTGTCCACGCTGGGGATAGATTCCCCCATACTATTAGTGTTGATATATGGTTTCATTATCGGTATAGGATTCGGCGGAGCGGCCACAGTTTTAACCATCATTATCCAGGATTCTGTGGAATATAACCAAAGAGGAGCCGCAGTTGCAGCCAATGCATTGCTCAGGACGCTGGGTCAGACCATCGGCATAAGTGTATTCGGAAATATTTTCAACCTGTATATAACGAAATACTTTATTCAGCAAGGAATAAGAGGAGTTGATCCCAGTAATTTATATCAGTCCTCCGCCGTTCATGTTGCTCTTACTACTGAGCAAATAAGGCTTTCACTAAATAGTTCCCTGCATGTCCTGTTGGTTGTTTTTATCATCATCTCCTGCCTGTCTTTAATTTTATCAATCGCAATGCCAGCAATGTCCTGCACGGGGAGGACGCGCAAGTAAGTTATTTCCTCGCTGATTAGTTTTGTCCACCCGATTTGTATCTTAGCTTTTACCTCATCGCCATTCAACTTATATATAGTGTCAATCCAATGATAATACTCAGTAACAGTAAATAACCCAGAGCTGACAAATTTATTGTCTGAGAGAACCTTCCTATATTTTCCACATACATTGTCAGTAAGGGAGCATTCCTGTAATGCTTAAGGAAGGTCTTTGAAAAAAGAGACGCCCAT
>ENA-UOOK01001045-UOOK01001045.1-fermentation-metagenome-genome-assembly--contig:-NODE-1045-length-37034-cov-67.238297_pt1 | contig 37034 bp, 39 predicted proteins | sample MGYA00245777_ERZ724023 | MGnify/ENA primary metagenome ERZ724023 (study PRJEB28704, sample SAMN03018312) | fermentation metagenome | biome: anthropogenic terrestrial biome; feature: soil...
TGCGGTTGCACGCATAGAAATTGTGAATGCGATCAGATAGAAAAGACAGGAGTGGTTATCATGGTATGTAACCCCGGAACCTCCGTAGTTGTGGAAAACTTTACAATCACATTCGTCGGCGCTACCGATGTAGGCGGAGGAATTGTCCGCTGGTGTTGGGATATAGCCTTCACCGGAGAAACAGGTCCTGCTTTAAGCCATTGGGACATCCAAACATGTCCCCAATTGACTTTGGCGCAATTAACTCGTTTCACCGTAACCGATGTAGTAAACAATGTTGTTCTGTTCGATACATCCGACCCGACAGTAATTGCACAATTCATCCAATTCGCCCCCGGGTTTCCTGATGGTTTCGCGGTATATGGTATGAAGACGGATATGGGATTTACGGAGAGCGAACTTGGTCCAGGCGAGACCTGGAGGTTTTGCTACTATTTCAATGAAGCTCAGGTTCCGCTGATTCCAGTACAAGGTTTCGTCGCCACGAAATCCGGAGCAGGTCAGGCGGCTGATGATATCGTATTCGGGTTGTGTGTACCTGGCTGTGATGAGTCACCACCACGTCGCGGCTATCGTGTTTGACGGCGCGCCTGCATAACGCCTTATTGCGACTTCGTTTTGCGGCCCTTTCAGGGCCGCTTTTTTATATTGTTTTCATTTTCGCGGCGGTAGGCGCCGCCAGTGTCATCGGCACTTATTTGATGGGCAGAATGGGCAAGTTTGCATCCGATACGATTAATCAAAAAATCAGGAATGAGTTTCGGATAAGGCATCGAAATATACAAATTGGCAGAACTATAGTTGATAGCTGGACAGGGAGAGATGAGGCATATGGTTATCTATTTCAGCGGTACCGGCAACAGCCGTTATGTGGCTAATATGATCAACTCCGCCATTGGCGGCGACGACGAGATCGTGGCGTTGAATGATCTGATAAAGACCGGCCTCGGCAAGCCGCTGGTGTCGGAAAAGCCTTTTGTGTTTGTGACACCGACCTATGGGTGGAGAACACCAATGCTCGTAAGCAAATTCATTCGTGAAACGGACTTCGGCGGCAACAACAAAGCCTATTTTGTGATGACCTGCGGGGATGGGACAGGGAATGCCGCCGCCTATGTTAAAGAGCTTTGTGCCGAGAGGGGCCTTGTTTTTATGGGACTAGCTTCGGTTGTCATGCCGGAAAACTACATCGCCATGTTCGCAGTGCCGGACAAGGTGCAAGCTGAGGCGATTATCAAAAAAGCGGAACCTTGTATGCGCAGTATCGCGGAATTCATCAAGAATGGGCAGCAACTGCCTACTGAAACCGTGACGCTGGCGGGCAGATTCTTGAGCAGCGTTGTTAACCCTATATTTTATCGCTTCTTTATTAGTGCCAAAGGCTTTTACGTGACTGAAAAATGCGTGGCATGCGGAAAATGCGTCCGGCTCTGTCCGCTGAACAATATTCAGCTGCTGGAAGGTAAGCCAGAGTGGGGCGGGGAATGCACCCATTGCATGGCTTGCATCTGCGGCTGTCCGGAGGAAGCCATTGAGTATAAGAACAAATCCAAGGGCAAGCCCCGGTATTATCTCGGGTAGGAGGGGCTAACGCGGAGAATCAATAGATGGAGAATTGGGGCTCTAAAAACGGAGGCAAAAAATGCGGCATCAATTAATTATCATTGACGGACATTCAACGGTCGGGAAATCGACAATATCAAAGAGTGTGTACCAACAACTTGTTAATCAGGATCAAGCCTGCTGGCTTCATGAAGAATGTGAAAAGCATCCGATCAGAGAAGGCGAGTTCGAAGCTGGCGACATAAACTCATTGGATGGCATGGAATTAAACCGGCAGTTGATGCTGGATAAATGGCGCAGGCTGACCGAAATTATCAGGCAAAGCGGCCAGGTCTTTGTTATGGAGGGTTGCTTGCTGCATTCAGTAGACAGGTATCTCCTGCAAAGTGTTTGGGATGCAGAGCAGATTATGAACTATTTCGGTCAAATCCTGGAGATAATTCAACCGCTTAATCCATTGATTGTCTTTTTGCACAGGCCAGATCTGAAAGCAAGCTTTGAAAAAGCGTTTAAAGCACGCGGCGAACGTTGGCGGGATTTAATACTTGGGCTTCCGCTGCCATCCGGTTATCTTAAAGCGCACCCGCATGCCGAAGAGGATGACGGCGTCAGCATTTTTGAGGGATTATTATATGAACAGGAACAAATGGAACAAACATTTGCCCAGTTGTCTTGTGCCAAGTTAAAAGTAGACACAACAGAGGAACAATGGGAACAGTATATTCGCGAAATCACAGAGGCAGCCGGATACCAGTTTCGCAGGGAAGAGCCTGCCCTGCCACAAATTGAGAAGTATTGCGGTGCTTACCGGATTCAGGATGGCAAAGGACTCTGGAAGATAGGATTTGACGATAGCGCTAAGTGTTTCTATACCTCTTTATTTTGGCCTTATATGCCTATGAAATATATCGGCGACGATCAGTTTGAATTGATTTCATTTCCGGTCACCCTGAAATTTGATTTTACAGGCGCGGGGAGCCAGTTTACGGTTGCTGGCAATTACGACTGGGATTGTAATGGAAAGACATTTATCAAAGTCCCCAATGCTGAGGTAAAATGATGAGTATCATAATCAACTTTCATAACTCAGATGACGCGATCCACATTGCTAATGATCAGCTGAAGTTTGCTGTTATTGCGGCGCGCTATCGCGGCCAGTGGATTTTCTGCCGTCACAAACTCCGCGATACATATGAAATCCCCGGCGGACACAGGGAGCCTGGCGAGGATATCAATGATACGGCCAGGCGCGAACTGCAGGAAGAGACTGGTGCCGCTGATTTCGCTCTAGCGCCGGTTTGCGTATATTCGGTTACTCGGGATGGAGTCAAAACTTACGGAAAGCTCTTCTTTGCCGAAGTGAACGCTCTGGGTGAATTGCCGAAAGAGATGGAAATCAAGGAGATTATCTTGGCGGATAATCTGCCCGAGAAATTGACTTATCCGGCAATCCAACCGTATTTGTTTGAAAGAGTGCGGGAGGGCCTGGCTGATCGCGCCGATCGCGCAGAACGCGCAGATCGTTCGTGAGAGGCTTGGCGCAATCATGGCGGCGGCCTTTGAAATAGCTTCTGCGCCTGCACAGGATCCCGGATAGCCGGGCAGTGGCAAGAAAGGGATTACGTCGCTTAACCATTAAATCCGCAAGTTTCACGATTAATCCTCCAGTGCCTTGGCTGGGATCAATGCATCGTGAATAGTATGCGCATAATTGAATGAAAAACCGCCTTGAAGCCAACATTCTTCGGTTTCAAGGCGGTTATTGCTGTGTGCCGAGTATTGTAAAGGCCGTGGTCCAGTCAAGGTCATGTCGCAGTTGGGGAGTCTGTCCTTGAGGAGGGCACAAAAGCTGCTATTTTGCCTGTTTGAGCTTGTTTTGCTCCTCGTTTAGTTCCTTGATCATTTGCATCATCAGGCGATGCTCTTGCGCATTTTGCCGAAGGTCCTGTGCAATCTGTCGGTGCTCCAGCGTATTTTGATCAAATTGGCGGCGGTTTTCCTCGATGTGCGCCTCCAGTTTTTGATCTATTCTGTCGGACTTTTCATTGAGCGTCTGCAACCCTTTGCCGAACACCCTAAACTGTGATCTGAGATCCTCCAGGATCACGGCTACTTTGGAATCTTCCATTCCGTTCACTCCCCAAGGATTTCTTTACCTATTTTATCACAGAGCTGCCAGATTAAAAAGGCTGCTTGACAGGCCGTACAGATTGGACAGATCAGGCAGGCCGGAAAAGGAAGAACAGATATGTGACTTATGACTCATCCATGAACCGATACCGGTAGCCGATTGGCGGGTTCAAATTCTCTTTAATAGTCCTGGGGTTGACCCAGCGTAGCATGTTGAGTTTGGATCCGGCCTTATCGTTGGTACCGGAAGCTCTGGCACCGCCAAAAGGCTGCTGGCCAATGACAGCTCCGGTAGGGCGATCATTAATATAGAAGTTGCCGGCAGCGTGCGCCAAGCGCTTTTCAAGCTCAACGATCGCACTACGGGACTGGGCAAAAACAGCGCCGGTCAACCCGTAGATTGAAGTGGAATCGCATAGATCCAGAGCGGCGTCCAGGCTTTCATCCGGATAGACATAAATTGTTAATACCGGGCCGAAGATTTCTTCCACCATGGTTTTGAAATGAGGGTTGGTCGTCACTATTACGGTTGGTTGGACGAAGTAGCCAACAGTGTCGTCACAGCCGCCACCGCAGATAACCTCCGCTTGGCCTGATTGTTTGGCGTAATCGATATATGATTTGATCGACTGATAGGCACCGGCATCAATCACTGCTCCCATGAAGTTCGTGAAATCCTCAACGTCGCCCATTTTGATTGAGTTGACTTCTTCGATCAGTCGCTTTTTTACTTCAGGCCAGATGCTGCAGGGAATATATGCCCGGGAAGCTGCCGAGCATTTCTGTCCCTGAAACTCGAAGGCACCTCTCACCAGAGCGGTTACCAGCGGTTCAATAGCAGCGGAAGGATGGGCAAACACAAAGTCCTTGCCGCCAGTTTCCCCAACCAACTTGGGGTAAGAACGGTAATTAGGCAGGTTTTTGGCGACCGAAAGCCACATCGATTGGAATGTCGCCGTGGATCCAGTAAAGTGCAAACCGGCAAACCAAGGATGTGAAAAAGTGCCTTCTCCGATTATATTGCCTGGACCGGGGATGAAGTTAATGACTCCGGGGGGTAGACCGGCTTCCTGAAGAACCTGCATTACCTGATAGGAAGAATACACCGCGGAAGAAGCCGGTTTCCAAAGCACCACATTTCCTGCGATGGCAGCGCTGGTAGGCAGATTGCCTGCTATCGAAGTAAAGTTAAAAGGTGTCACCGCCAGCACGAAACCTTCCAAAGGCCTGTACTCCATACGGTTCCAGGAACCTCGCGCCGAGATTGGCTGTTCAGCATAAATCTCGTTCATAAAATATGTGTTGAAACGCAGCATATCCGCAAGTTCGCAGACTACATCAATTTCCGCCTGATGGGCTGTCTTGCTCTGGCATAACATTGTGCCGGCGTTCAACGTACTGCGGCCAGGACCGGCGATTATTTCAGCTGCCTTAAGAAAGATAGCGGCACGATGCTCCCAGGGCATAGATTCCCATTCCCGGCGCGCGGCAAGCGCAGCCTTGATCGCTTCTTGCACTTCATTCTCGCCAGCCATGTGAAATGTACCGATTATGCAGTCTTTGCGATGGGGTATAACGCATTTGGCAGTTCGGCCGGTATATATTTTGCGGCTGCCGATAACCAGAGGTATTTCAACCTCACTCTTTCCAAGCCGGGCAAGGTGTTTCTTAAGTTCATCCCGTTCCTGGCTTCCGGGCGCATATGTTAATTCCGGTTCGTTCATCGGTTTGTTGATTTTAAAAATTCCATTAGGCAATATTTTTCACCTCAACTGTTTACTAGGTACTTAGCCTGAGTACGCTTGATGATGTTAGTGCCGTTAGAAAATTGCGTTTGCAGTCTGGTTTTCCGTCTGTTCCAAAAGGTTGAAAATGAAAACGGAAAACAGAAAGCCAGGCTAACGCATGGTATTTGCGCTTAACCCGGCTCGATTTTTAGAAAACTCAAATAGCCCACTCTCCTTTCCAAAAGGGAGGCGCAACCGTTTCCAATTGCACCCTATCGGCTATGACGCCATATCCTTGCGACTGCAGGCGACATAGCTCGGAGAAGGTTTGTCAGTTTTATTTTTTTGGTACTCAAGACTATGCGACTTTTGCATACGATGATTCGCTGTCCCACAGCCAATATCCTTTGCAATTTGGCTGGCGGTTTTACTCTGGGCTGTCGAGCTTGACAATATGGCAGGACGAAGGTAGAATGTGAGTATCACAAGTTATACAAATCATACAAGACATACAAGTTATCTAGAATATGCATGTAATACAAGTTGTACTGGTTATACGAGAAGTTTGGGTAAAACTTTTAGTAAGGGCAAATTGGCCGCATCGCAATCCGGATCGCAATTATCCACGACAACTAGACCCCCAGTCTAAGTTAGGGTAATAATGTCGCCGGACATCGGCTGCACAACGCCATAAATGGGGGGTGTTTTAAATGGAGAGACCAGATGGAAAATTCATGAGTACTGTTAAAGTGGGGGAGAAAGGGCAAATCGTAATTCCAAAAGGAGCACGGGATATCTTTAATATTAAGCCCGGCGACACATTGCTGCTGCTTGCCGACAAAGAGCGGGGCATTGCTATTGTGCGCAACGAAGAGTTTATACAATTTGCTAACGCCATTTTCGCAGCACAGGGAAAACCGGAGGAAGAGCAAGAATGAGTGCAATTATCACCACGGACTTAACCAAGAAATATGGTGTACGCACTGTTGTTGATCGACTAAGTATGTCAATTGAGCAAGGTGAGCTTTTTTCTTTGCTGGGTGTCAATGGGGCCGGGAAGACAACCACAATTAAGATGCTCTGTGGCCTAAGCAAACCGACCAGCGGCGATGCGCAATTGCTTGGCGACAGCATCGTCAGTAATCCGTATACTGTCAAGAGTAAAATCAATGTTTCACCTCAGGAAACCGCCGTTGCCCCTAACCTGACTGTCGCAGAGAATCTGGAGACTATTGCGCGCTTATACGGCCGCAGCAAGAAAGAGGCGGCCGAAAAGGCGGACGAAATGATCCGGCGCTTTGGTATGTCCGATATTGCCAGAGACAGGGCGAAGACACTCTCCGGAGGATGGCAGAGGCGGCTCAGTATCGCCATGGCTCTCATTTCAGATCCCCAGATTCTGTTTTTGGACGAACCGACTCTAGGGTTGGACGTCTTGGCCAGACGTGAGTTGTGGGGCGTAATCCGCAGTCTGAAAGGCAAAGTAACGATCATTCTGACAACACATTATCTGGAAGAAGCCGAGGCATTGTCAGACAGAATTGCCATCATGGCCAAAGGCCGACTCAAAGCAGTTGGAACTGCCCAGGAGCTGATGGCTGGCACTCACACGCAAAAGTTCGAAGATGCATTTGTAGCGCTGGCTGCTGAAAGCGGGGTTGAATTATGAAATCATTGGCATTTGCTGCACGCAATCGTAAAGAATTGCTCAGAGATCCGCTCAATCTGGCTTTTGGCCTTGGGTTTCCCCTGGTTTTGATGCTGCTGCTTTCTGCTATTCAGGCAAATATTCCAGTCAGCCTGTTTGAAATTGAAAAACTTGCTCCTGGTCTGGCAGTTTTTGGCCTGTCTTTTATCTCTCTTTTCTCTGGCACCTTAATCGCCAAAGACCGGGGTACATCATTTCTGATGCGTTTATTTGCCTCGCCCCTGTCGGCGTCTGATTTTATTCTGGGATATACCATGCCGCTTTTTCCGATGGCGATTTTGCAGAGTATGGTCTGTTTTGGCGCTGCATTTTTCCTGGGCATGGCAGTGAAAGTCAATGTACTGATCGCACTTATAACGCTCATTCCCGCAGCAGTCCTGTTTATTGCTATCGGACTACTGGCAGGCAGTCTGCTTAATGATAAACAGGTTGGCGGTATTTGCGGCGCATTGCTGACTAATTTGAGTGCCTGGCTGAGTGGCACATGGTTTGATCTGAACTTGGTGGGAGGAGCCTTCAAGACTGTGGCTGACGCACTGCCTTTTGTGCATGCGGTTAATGCCGCCAGGGCCGCTGTTTCAGGCAATTATGCCGCCATTTTCCCGGACCTCTGGTGGGTGATTGGTTACGCAACCGGTATACTGGCATTAGCTGTCATTGTATTCCGGAGGAAAATGAGCAGTGATGCTAAGTAGATTTTTTTAAGAGATCGCACAATAACAAATGTAAACTGTACATCTTACCTATCATAATCGCACAATAATATTGTGCGATTATTTCCTTTCTGGTATACTTTTCTGGGGGTGATCACATGGGAAGTCAGGAGAAATCTGTTGTGACTGCGACGGAGCTAAAACAGAATTTTGGGAAGTATCTTGCCTTTGTCGAAGAGTTCAATGAAGTAGTCATCACCAGGAATGGAAATAAAGTGGCCAGATTGACGCCATATGTTACGGATTTTGAGCAGTATCTTGCCGTGCGCGAAAGGGCATTGGATTATCAATACGACGGCAAGAAAGTGTCGTACGAGGAGTTCATGCAGATCTATGAAAAAAGCGAGCTGAGAATGGAGTTCATTGATGGGGAAATCTACGTCTTGGGCTCGCCGAGTATTACGCATCAGGAAATCCTCGGCAAATTATATCTCATATTCCACAACTATTTTGACGCTCAGAAGCAATGCAAGGTTGGGCAGTGCAGGGTGTTCCTGGCCCCCTTTGATGTTCATTTTCGCAAGCGGGGCATCCAAGAACCGGATGTCTGTCAGCCGGATTTGCTGGTGATTTGTGATTTAGAGGGAAATGTCAACGACAGGGATCGCTATATGGGGACACCCACTCTGGTCGTCGAGATCCTTTCCAAAAGCACCCGTGCTAAGGACATGATCAAAAAACTCAACACCTATCGCCTGTCCGGAGTGCAGGAATACTGGATCATAGATCCAAAGAAGCAAAACATTATTGTCTATCGCCTGGATAACTGCGAAATCGAGGACTACCGGATTTATGAAGCGGGCCCGCCGGACCAATCGAGGCAACCGGTCCAAACCGCTCAGTCGGTGTTTTTTGCAGGCTTGGAAGTAGCTGTGGCCGAATTATTCAGCACTCGGTAGCTTGTAACACCAATGCGATTGTTTTTCACGGATCGCCGCCTAATCCGCATCATCCGCCGTCTTATGGTTCTCCCCTTGGATCATTTTTACGTAAAGCAATAGTTCTTTGCGGGAGCTGACATTTAGCTTATAGTAGATGCGCTTGTTATGAGTCTTAATGGTATTGATGGAGATGCACAGCTTATCGGCGATCTCCTTGGCGGTGTACCCCTGCAAATAAAGTTCGAATACGTTTCGCTCAGCTGGAGAAAGAGTCTTGACATTTTCGATAAAGCTCTGAACCAAGGGGGAAATCTGCGCCATTTCTTCTGCCTGCACCAAGAGGGCGTCGGATTCCAAGGCGTCCGATTCGTCTTGTGTTGCTAAAAAGGCCATTAGGTCGTCGATTTCCCGGATGTTGGTTTTTTTATGATGTGTGACCTTGCCGGTTTTTACCTTTCGTAAAGCATCGACCACCGGTGCCACGTGTCTGCGGCTGAGTAATGCCGCTGCTCCCACGCCGAAGATGAACAATGCCAGAAGTAAAATCTGTATCGGACGGCTTTGCCGGATAAACTTGACCGCTAGATCCCGATTCGGTATCAAGACAGCCAGGGCCCACTGATTACCGGAAAACACAGATCCTTTCGGGTACAGATTAATATCGTGATGCAAGCCGGAATAAATAGTCCCGTTCGGAGACACATAGCTGAAGATGCCTGCTACCGGATTCTTAATGGATAAAAAACCGTCATCGCCGGAATGCGTGGCGGCAAAATGACCGGCGTATAATGCTCTAGACGCATCTAAGGTATTATCTACTAGGGGGGCGAGCATGGTGAAGGCGCGTGTGTAGGGCGAGTTGGCGGGGGTATATTGTAGCTTAAAGAGCATCGCGCTAACTTCAAACCCACAAACGCCAATAATTGTCCCGTCCGAGGCAATGAGTGGCGCACATAATAACATGGCTTTATTATAGCAGCCCGTCATCAGGCAACCGGGATCCCAGTAGTATAAACGCGACAGAGGCAGATCACTTTCCGTTGCGCCATTAATTGTGGTAAAGAAAAAATCACCGGGCTGGACACTGAACTCCATTTGCCATTGTGGTAATAAGTCAAGGTCTTCTTGTCTCGCAATTGAAATGGGTCCCTTTAAAAGACGGATCGTGGGAAAAGTGATGCTGATGACATTTGGTTCCATATTCTTCAGAAACAGCCCAGCGCGTGAACTCTCCGCAGTAATTAACGAAGGATTGACAGTAGCGTTCAAGGTCAGAAAAACCCCGCTGCTTTTGTTTTTTTCGAGAGCCGCCCTCAGCAGCCCCACCGTTTGGCCAAGGAGGGGCTCCAGGTATTGAGAGTTGTTTTTCAGGTCAGCAGGATTTAAGCCAAAGGTATCCAGCGTAATTTCAATCTGCTTTGACAATCGTTCTGCCAACAGGACACCTTCTACAGAAAGAACCCCATACTCCTGCTCCACACTTTGCGCAGCATGCCCCAGCTCGTTCTGTAAAAAAATCCGAAACTTATTGCGTTCAACAGAAAAAACCCCGGTAGAAAACAGAATCAATAAAAGCCCTGACATCACGGCAATCAGAAAGAAAAGGAAAAACACAAATGACCGCCTTTGCAGGGAAGGTCCAAGCTTTCCTAATAGCTGCATTCCAGTAAGCACTTTTCTAAAAGAGTTTACAGGTTTAGCCATCGTTGCGTTCCATTTCCTTCCTCATCTTTCTCCAAAACCGATAAAGGCACGATAAAGGTGCTCACTAATAACCGAAGCCTCTTGGTTTTCCCGCAAAACAAATGCTCTTCCTTCCAGAGCAGCTTGCTTGAACCTGGTTTCATATGCCTTACTCAACTCGTCCAAACGGTCATAGTTCGGCGGAATTAGAAAAGTATATTCCGCATACATTTGCATGACCGTTTTCAGCAACTCTTTAATGCTCTCGTTTTCGACGCTGGCAATCTCCTGTTCTATAGATTTTTCAAAGGCAGCCTTAGTTACCGGCAAGTAGCCGGTGGAAGAAACGAAGTGCATATTCTGTTTCGGTTGGACAAGCCATTTCAAAAATAGGGCTGCGGCGTATTCATTCTCTGGTGAAGAGCGGGCAACGCACATACCTCCACCCCGTTGGATGGCTATTCTCTTGCCCCCGGCAAAAACCGGATAGGGTAAGATACTAAAAGTGGCAGCTTCAGTAGTATTATCCGGATAGGTGATGTGATCGCCATAAAAAAGAATGCCCGCCGTTGATCCGATTGAGCAGACGATCTCGCCTGTCTTCATGAGATCAGAAGAATAGCCGCCGGCGATCGCGTAACCGCCCGTAAGTGTCGGTAAAATGGTAGCATCCCAAATCCGCCGAAAATCCGTCGACGCGATATTCAGGTAATCGGGAGTCATAAATTCCCCCCCTAACTGAGCGATACCAACATGAGCAATATTAAGCCAGGAGTCAGCGGTGAAAAAAGCCTTGCCATCATTCGCTACGTTGGGAGTAAGGGAATCTGTCCATTCATGATACCTGATCGCGGTCTGGGCAATCCCCTCGAAAGTAGTAAGATTGTCAAGGGTAATGCCGGCAGCTGTACTAAAACGGTCAAATAAGGTTCGATTGAGGAAAAGAACCTCAGTGGACTTGGCAACCGGAAACACGTAAAGCTTGCCGTCCGGGAGTCTGCCTTCCTCAATAAATTGCGGCAAGTAATCCTTAATTTCCCTTTCTGTGAATTGATCGTCCAGAGGGGCTAATAAACCTTGTCTGGATAAGATTAGAGCGGTTTTTGGATACGCAGTTACTAGATTGGGCATTGCGGGAGCACCGGGATCGCCCGCGGCGATCATAAAAAGCTTTTCCTGGATATCCTTGGAGGCGGAGATAGAAGTGATACTGATAATGATTCCTTTCTGCCTTCCTATAGAGCTGTTAAACTCTTCTACCAGCTCGTCCATAGCGCTTTGCATTTGGCCGCCGTAATTATGCCACATGGTGATGGTTACCGGATTTTTCGGATCAAGCTTTCCTCTTCCGCAACCACAGAGAGAAAGAAGCACTATAATGCCTAGTGTCATCATGATCAGCTTATTTTTCGTCAGGAATACCCCCATCATTTTGGATAAGCCATGCAGGCATTCTGAGAAAATCACCCTAAAAATCACCCTTCTTGGTATCTTCTAATCACCCTTGGGGTGACGACACTGAACTGAAAAAACAGTATAGTATTGCTAAGGTTCAGGTTGGCAAGGCTCAGATCGCAATACTAGTAACAGGGTCTGGCAAAAGGAATAAATAGGTACTTTTGGAAATTCTACATCAACAGCTATTTACCTTTCGAAAAAGCCTTCATATTCCATTTCCGAAAACGCTCTCAGCCTTCCCTTGGTCCCCCTGGGAATGGAACAACTCAGGTAACCCTTTAGTAACAATCACAGAGGAGGAAAAGCATGCGCAAGCAAGTCCGATTTTTGTTGGTGTTGTTGGCAATCTTGCTGGCAGGAAGTTCCGGATGTGGCGAGCCAAAAGGACAATTATCCGGAAAAATCTATGATGATACTACTAAGGAACTGGTTACAGGGAGCGTCGTCGTTACGCTTACCGGCGAAACTTCAATCACAGTAACCAATGGACAGTATCAATTTATTGATGTGCCTGCCGGGGAAAAGACTTTGATGATACAAGCAGAGGGATACAAGACTTATACCGCTTCAGTCCATATTAAGGCAGATCAGACAATTACCAAAGATGTTCATCTGGTGCAAGGCACCGATTCTCCGGGACTCGTTTTTTCCATTGCAGAGGCCTTGGTGCCGGGTGTGACCAGCTTTCCAACGGGTACTAATGATTCAACTACTTGCGCCGAAGTAAACTACCCCTATTATGTGGCCAAATACCAAGTTACTTATGAGTTGTGGAAAAGAATTTACGATTGGGCGACCAGTGACGACAGAGGCGTCGGACAATATCATTTCCAAAACGCAGGCCAGATGGGTGGCAGTCGGGAGCCAGGGCCCAAAACCGATCAGCACCCTGTAACAACCATCAATTGGCGGGATGCCATGGTTTGGTGCAATGCCCTGACTGAATACTATAATGATCAAAACACTACGAATCTGGCATGTGTTTATACCTATGAAGGACAAATCGTTCGGGACTCCAGGGATGAAAATGTGAGCGTTTGCGACAATGTGATTGCCGAAAATGCTAATGGTTTCCGCTTGCCAACCAGCATGGAATGGGAATTGGCGGGGCGGTTTCGCGGGAATGACTCAACTAATACGGTAGACGGTTTCAGCAACCCCTACTTTACAAAAGGGAATTCCGCCAGCGGGGCGACCGGATCGTATACCGACGCAGACGCCACTGATGCGGTTGGCTGGCACTCGGATAATAGCGGTGATTCTACACACCCGGTCGGCGAAAAAGAAGCGAACACACTGGGCATTTATGATATGAGTGGGAATGTGTGGGAGTGGTGTTTTGCCTCGAATCCCGGACCTTTAGGCACTTACCGCGTCATGCGCGGCGGGAGTTGGTTCAATGCCTCCAATTATCAGCGGATCGGTTACATGCAAAACACTTATCCTCAAAACGCCCACGGCTATAACGGTTTTCGCCCGGTGAGAACCAAAAGTTAGGATAGAGCTATAGGTTAAAAGGAGGTTTGCCAGAGTTGAAAAAACCCTTGTTCGTTATATTGTTTGCCACCTTGATACTGGTCGTCACCCTCTCCGGCTGCGGCACTAAAAAAGGGCAATTGGGCGGAAAAATCTATGATGATACTACTAAAGAACTGATTACAGGAAGCGTCGTTGTCACGCTGACCGGCGCCTCCTCAATTACCGTTACCAATGGCCAATACCAGTTTACTGACGTATCCATTGGGGACAAAACCTTGACGGCACAAGCGGAAGGGTATAAGACTTATACCGCTTCTGTCAAAATTGAGGCTGGCAAGACAATTACCAAGGATATTTATTTGGTGGAAGAAGTCACAGTCCCTCCGGATCCTACCGATCCCACCCCAGGTGAAAAAGGCACTTATACGGTGGGCGGCGTAGTCTTTGATATGCGCTACGCCCCCAGTGGCAGTTTTATCTCAGACGACAATGTGATATCGGAAGATGAAAAATTGCCCGGTCCGGTTGACGTAACGAATCCGTTTTGGATTGCGGAGACCGAAGTGACCTATGAGTTGTGGCACAAGGTTTATACCTGGGCGACAACTGACGGCCACGGTTATACTTTTGCCAACCCCGGAAGAGAAGGTCATGATGGTACCATCGGTGCCGCTCCAACCAGTGCGTCCCAAGAACCGGTGACGACTGTCAGTTGGAGGGACGCTTTGGTCTGGTGTAACGCGTTGACTGAGTATTATAATGCTCAAAGTGGGATGAGTTTAAGCTGCGTATACAAATCGGGCGGTAATCCCATTCGCGATGCTACCGCTGGGGCAGCCTGCGATGCTGTAGTTCCCGACTCAGGCGCTAAAGGCTTCCGCCTGCCCACCAGCGGCGAATGGCAGTTGGCTGCGCGCTATCAGGATGGCTCTGTTTGGACGCCCGGGGATCATGTCAGCGGTGATACCAGTGGCCCCTGTTATTCAACAGATCCCGAAGCAGTTCTTTCAACAGTATTCGGAGACTATGCCTGGTATTCAGGTTGCGGCTCAACTAAGCCGGTTGGCCAAAAGAGCGCTAACGCCCTCGAAGTCAGGGATATGACCGGGAACGTTTATGAATGGTGCTTTGACAAGCATCCTAGTTATACCACACGCCGGATTTGTCGCGGCGGATCCTGGGGCGGTGTCGCATCTTACCTGCGGATTGGTAAAATAACATTTGGAACCCCGGATTATACCTACTCCGGCTGGGGCTTCCGTTTCGTGAGGACTCAGTAACTTTTGGGTTTTTTTGCTATTTGCCTCTTCGTCAATTTCCTCCTAAGCCGTTTTGCCGCCTTATGCTTTGGTAAGGCGGCAAAACAGTTTTTAAGAAGGGTTTTTATTAGATACCACCCTGCCAGGCAACAGAGTTGAAAGGAGAGTTTCCCTGCCGCGCAGAATATACAAGCACAATCATCCGAACTGAAGGCAGGATCTGTCATGGAAGAGAAGACAGGCACAGGCGAAGGTTCCAACATGGACCCAGGCACAGGTACACAACAGGTCAATAATGACATGACTCAGGGCAATGTCTTTAGGACATTGCTTTCCTTTTAATTGGCGACAGTAAGACCCCGCTGTATGCCATTGTCCTGTCGACTGCGATTAATATTGTTTTAGATCTGACTTTCATTAAAGCCTTTGCCAGTGGGATTGGGCTCTTTTCCGCGGAAGCGTCAAGCTTGGTTTGCCTCGGGTGCTGCAATCCAGCATTGCTTCGATCGGTTCTGTACTCCTGCAAAACATCATGAATTCCTTTGGCATTGACGTGGTGACTGCTATAGTCACGGCCTATAGGATCGATTCACTGACGATCTTGCCGATTATCAATATGTCGGTTGCGATTTTATTGCCTTCAGTGAAATGGCGGCGTGGATCTTGGGGGCTATAATTTGCTTTGGAAGATATCGCAGCGGCAAGTGGCTTCGCCTCAGCTCGCCCTCGACTTATTGCGACACCGAAAATCGAGATGGCTTGATTGGGTAGGCGTATTGTTTAGCTGAAAGGGGTCGGGCAAATGGAATGGGTCAAACGCATCAATGATGTGATCGATTATATTGAAGCAAATCTCGACAGTGAAATCTCATATGACATCATCGCGGAGATTTCAGCGTGCTCCATTTATAACTTCCAACGCATGTTTTCCTACATTGCTAACAAGCCACTAAGTGAGTATATTAGAAACCGGCGTCTTACTATAGCTGCCTTCGACATTATGAATAGTAAAGAGAACATCATTGACATTGCTGCAAAGTATGGCTACGCTTCTCACGATTCTTTTACCAGAGCCTTCCAAAAGTTTCATGGTGTACTGCCCTCTAAAGTTCGGAGCGAAGTTACTATGCTTAAGTCCTGCCCGAAAATCTCCTTTCAAATAATAATCAGGGGGGACAGTTATATGAATTTTCAAATCGAACAGTGGCCAGCCTTTACCGTTTCGGGAATAATGAATCGGGTCAAAACCAGCGAAGCTTTCCGGGTTGTGCCTCAGATTTGGGAAAATGCCGGCAGGGATGGCACTATGGAACAATTATTCCATCTTTGGCGCAAGGCTGACTTGCGTCCCGTAGGCCTGCTCGGAATTAGCGCCAAAGGACAATGGGGCAATGCGGAGGAAATGAGTTATCATTTGGGTGTGACCACCTACGTGGACATGCCGGACTGCAAAAAAGTTGAGACTCCTGATCATATGGTAGAATTTCAGCTTCCGCCAGCAACCTGGGCCATATTTGAGGCAAATGGCTCATTGCCGGAGGCTGTTCAGACCATCTATAAGAAATTCTATACGGAGTGGCTACCGAATTCTGGTTACGAACTAGCCGATTTGCCGGTTATCGAATGCTATCTACAGAATGACAGACAGGAAGTGTGGATTGCTGTAAAGAGTCAAGAAAACGGATGATGGGAAGTAATTATCCACTTATCGATTTCTGCGGCTCAGCGATCATTATGCCGGATTTCCGCCCGGGGTCTTAGCGCATAATTTCCCCACATTCTTTAACCATTGCAGCGTGTCAGCAATCGTTTCATCAAATGGCCGCACCTTGTAGCCCAGTTCACGCTGGGCTTTTTCTATGGAAAAAACCGCATTGCTGGTGATGGCATATAGGGCATACCTGTTGAAGATGGGGCGCAGTTTTTTCATCTTATAATAAATATTGTAGAAAGGTAGCGCCATCCTCGCCACCCATGGTGGTACCATACATTTGACAAGCCGCGCGCCGATTTTTTCATGGACCAGCCGCAACATTTCCTTGATTGATATATAACGGTTGCCCAGGATATACCCTTCACCTTTGTGTCCCCGTTCGCACGCCGCCACAATTCCTGCTGCGACATCGCGCACATCCGCGAAATCATAGCCGCCTTGAATGCCGGCGGGGAGCTTGTTGTTGGAGGAATCAATCAGTAACTGCGTGGCGTAGCCCCCGGCAAAATCGCCAGGGCCACATATGCCGGAAGGGAAGATAATCACGGCGTCCAGGCCGCGCTCCCTGACAGCATCCATAACAAACTGAGATGCTTCCGCCTTGGTCTTGCCATAAAAACCAATGATCGCGTCCGGGTTAAAGGAAGTGACTTCCGTGATTGTCTGACCTTTAGGTAGTTCTGGTATCGCGTGCACCGAACTGATATGGACCAGCCGCCGCACATGCGCATCCAGACATTGCTCCACAATATTGCGCGTACCGTGAACGTTGACATTATAGACCTTGCGTGAGTAGTCCCACTCAGTCGACACAATTCCAGCCGCATGAATCACGATTATTTCAGTGCTGGCCGGTACCGCGAAAAAGCGCTGCAAATCCGTAACGCTCAGAACATCGCCCTCGCACAGCTCTACGCCTTCGGGGAGATACTTGGCAGTCGGATCTCCGGGCAGCACTAGCCCGCGTACATCCTTGCCCTGCGCCAAAAGTGATCGGACAATACTACTGCCCAGACTACCAGCTGCCCCGGTAACGAGATATTTGACTGTCATCGCGCGCACCTCCGTTTTATCCGATAATAGACGACAAAATAACAGACGCTGTGTTGAATACCCTACACACACATAGTATAATTACATTGTGTAGCGTTATACAACCGCCAGATCATCGGAGTCTGCCTGATCGACAACACGCAGATAGAAGAGTGTGGTTTAAAACGCAAAATCAACCGAATTAATTTGGAATATTATCGGGTATCAAACATCATGAAGGAGGATGTGGCATGTCTACAACAACGGATCGGCGCGTGAAATATACCAAGATGGTCCTGCGGGAGAGCCTGATCAAAAAACTGCGTGATAAACCGATTGCGCGCATTACCATCAAGGAATTATGTGAGGATGCTGATATCAACCGCACGACCTTTTATGCCCACTATACGGACCAGTTTGATCTGTTGAACAAGATTCAGGATGCGTTTATTGCTGATATTAATTCGTATCTTGACCAATTCGCACTGGAGTCCGGCGATAGCGGCATGCTGCAACTGTTGTCCAAGATCTTTGAATACATAGCTCAAAATGATGAATTATGTCGTGTTTTGTTAGGCAGTAATGGCGTCGTCGATTTTCAGACGAAAGTCATGCAGATTGTCAGCACGCGCATTGTGGTGGAATGGCGCAAGAAACAGCAGGTGGACGAAGCAACTGCCCAGTACATTTACACCTATGTGGCCACCGGTAGTATCGGAGTAATCCGCAAGTGGCTGCTTGACACGAACCCCAAGTCCCCGCAAGAGATGGCGCATCTAGTCGTGCGGATGGTCTATAAAGGGATTGAGCAGTTTATTCTATGAAATAAAACAGTCTGCTCCTGAACAGGAGGAAGAGGAGGATAAATGGCTGCCAATATTATGATAGTTGATGATGAACAAGCCATTGCCGACTTGATCGCAGTCTACTTACAAAATGAAGACTACAATATCTTCAAATTCTATAATGGTCTGGAAGCATTGCATTGCGCTGAAAATTGCCAAATTGATCTTGCCATTTTGGATGTCATGCTTCCGGATGTTGATGGTTTTTCCATCTGCCGGCGTCTGCGGGAAAAGCATAACTTCCCGATTATTATGCTGACTGCCCGGGAGGAAGAGATTGATAAGATTACCGGCCTTACATTAGGAGCCGACGACTATATCACAAAGCCGTTTCGCCCTCTGGAGCTGATTGCTCGTGTCAAGGCGCAGCTACGTAGATTCACCCGGTACAATGCCATGGAGCAGGTTCAGGTTCAGGCGCAGGCGCAGGAAGAACGACTCATCACTTTGAGGGGCTTGGTGCTCAACAAAGACACTCATGAATGTACCCTTAACGAGAGGAATCTTGTCCTTACCCCTACAGAGTTTTCTCTTCTATGGGTATTATGTGTGAATCGCGGACGGGTAATCAGTTCCGAAGAATTGTTTCATGAGGTGTGGGGCGAGAAATACTTCAACAGCAGTAACAATACAGTTATGGTACATATTCGCCATTTACGCGAAAAGATGCAGGATTCTGCGGAACGTCCAAAATATATCAAGACGGTCTGGGGGGTCGGCTATAAAATTGAAAAGTGATTTTTCCAGACTCAAAAGGAAAATTATATTTTCGATCATCCTGATCTCAGTTCTCGCATTCATCGTAGCCATATCCTTCAAGGTTCTTTTGATTGATGGGGTATTGCAGGAACCTTTTGCAGAATATTTTGTGCGTTTCTGTCAGAATGTTCTGGGACTCAGTTTTGACTCTGCCCGAGCCCTCTATTTCACGTTGTTTCAGCAAAATAAAGCAGTCCTCGAGATGATTGGGTTCTCAATCATCTTATTGATTTGTTTTTATTTCGGTTTGTCCCGTTTCACCCGTTACTTTAATGAGATCTCAAGTGGATTGGATTGTCTGGTAGCTGAAACAGAAGGCGAAATCACGCTTTCTCCGGAAATGGATTTCATGACGCAAAAACTGAACAAGATCAAGGATACTTTGGCGAAACGGCAGCGCGATGCCAGGGAAGCGGAGCAGCGCAAAAATGATTTAGTAGTCTATCTGGCACATGATATTAAGACACCCCTGACCTCCGTAATCGGTTATCTTAATCTCCTTGAAGAAGCACCGGATCTGCCGCAAGAGCAGAGAGCAAAATATGTCACAATCACGCTTGGAAAAGCCTACCGATTGGAACAGCTGATTGACGAATTCTTTGAGATCACGCGATTTAACTTACAGGCTATTGTCTTAAATAAAGGTGTCATCAATTTGCCTTTCATGTTGCGCCAAATGGCTGACGAGTTTTACCCGATGCTTTCATCGCAGGAAAAGCAAGTAGTTGTCAATGCTCCGGAAGGACTCACTTTATGGGGGGATGCTGATAAACTGGCGCGGGTTTTCAATAACATTCTGAAAAACGCAGTTGCTTACAGTCTTGAAAACAGCGTTATCGACATTTCAGCACAGCGGCTCGATGAGGGTATCGTGATTACAATCACTAATCAAGGTAATCAAATTCCACAGCACATGCTGAGCACGATCTTTGAGAAATTTTATCGCCTGGATTCCTCCCGTCCTACAGATAAAGGTGGCGCTGGCCTGGGACTGGCTATCGCGAAAGAGATTGTCGCGGCACACGGCGGCACAATCACTGCGGAGAGCAATCAGGAATACACCAGATTTACAGTTATTCTACCTGATTTTAAGGCGGAAATAAGAGAAGCTTAAGAAGTCTATAAGAAAAAGTTTCAACATTGCTCCTTGTTCTATGGTTGAATATAACCATTACAGGTACAGGTCAAGGAGCGATTATGAAATGGCACAGCAACCCCGAAAGAGTCGAACCCAGAGATTGAAGAGATTGAAGTTTATAGTTTACTTGTTGATAGCTATTTTAGCTTTCTATATGGTGAAGGTCGCGATCAGTTCCAAAAGCCGGCAGGTTCCGGACATTCCTCCGGCCCCAATAGTGGCGACGCCGCCGGCAAATGCGCCCAGTACTTCCGCCGCATTATCAGCCGATAACTTGTATAGCCCATATGCGATTCTAATTGATCTTGCCAATCACGCCATTCTGATGCAGAAAAGATGTACGGCGCGGATTTACCCAGCCTCTCTGACGAAGATAATGTGCGCCATTGTTGCTATCGAAAACCTGCCGGACTTGCGGGAACCCGTAAAACTGCCGGAAGTTATATTTCGGGAACTGTGGAGTGAAGACGCTACAATGGCAGGTTTTCTGCCAGGGGAATGTGTCCCGGTTATAGATCTGCTGTACGGGGCGCTACTCCCGAGCGGTGCCGAGTGCTGCCTTGGCCTTGCGCGCCGTATTGCAGGCTCAGAGCAGGGTTTTGTCAAGCTGATGAACGAAAAAGCGGTCGCCCTCGGCCTGAATGATACGCATTTTGCTAATGTCACCGGGCTGCATCATCCAAGTCACTTCTCCACGGCCCGGGATTTGGCGGATTTGCTTTGTTATGCACTTCAAAATGAGATCTTTCGGAAGGTTTTCACAGCGGTGCGCCATTCAACGGCATCAACCAACAAGCATCCCGGCGGGATTACCTTTTATAGCACAATGTTTAAGAAAATAGGCGATCCGCGTTTCAAAGACGGTGTTATCCTGGGAGGAAAAACGGGATTTACTGCTGAGGCCGGTTTATGCCTGGCCAGTCTTGCTGAATATGGTGGAAAAGAATATGTGCTCGTAACAGCTGGTGCGAAAGGAAACCGCCTTACTGAGCAGTACAACATCAGAGATGCATTGATGGTCTATAGCCATCTGGGAAAATGAATGTCATCGCCCCGCACGGGGCGTTTTTTTTATCTGATTCTCCTTGACTCTGATGCCGAATCCTCTTATAATAACAATTAAGCAATTACTTAATCGTTAAAACAATTAATGTGGAGACGAGAAGGCGAAAAGAGAAAAGGGCGGCAAAGGCGAAAAAGACGAGAAGGTGAGGCGAAAATATGAGCGCTAAAAACCATGATATTTGCGATAGTTTCTGCCCTTCGGAGGCTAATGTTGCGGACCTACGCGATAAAGCCCTGGAAGTGGCGGGACTGTCGGAGATCTTTAAAGTGCTGGGAGACGAAACCCGCACCAAGATAATTTATCTACTGGCGCAGCGGCCGCTCTGCGTCTGCGATCTGGCCACCATTCTGGAAATGACACTGCCGGCGGTGTCGCATCACCTGCGCCTGCTCAAAGCGCTGCGCCTGGTCAAATACACGCGTGAAGGCAAAATGGTATATTATGAGCTGGACGACAACCACATTCTAAATTTGATTCGGGAGGCTCAGGAGCATTTTGCAGAGGAACGTTGAAGCAGACGACAAAGAAGGAAGGTTGCAAACAATGCGCTATACTCTGGAAGGCCTGGACTGCGCCAACTGTGCCGCTAAGATTGAGCGGGGGTTGCAGGCGATCGACGGGCTTGAAGCAGTCAAAGTAAACTTTGCCACTAAGAGCATCGAACTGTCTCCCGCACAGGTGGCGGTTGCCCAAGAAGTAATCACCCGCATTGAACCGGATGTAATGCTGCGCAGTGCCTCAGAACATCCCGATTTAGCAGGGAAAGACGGGCAGGGTCAGGGGCACGCGATCATCATTTCCGGGATTCTATTTATCATTGGTATTATTTTTTATGATCATTTGCATCAGACGCCGTACTCCTGGCTGGAGTACGTGGTCTTTTTGTCAGCCTATGTGCTGGTGGGCGGGCCAGTGATTGGACGCGCTTTCCGGCAGATCTTGCAGGGGCGCGTTTTTGACGAGCATTTTTTGATGACGATCGCCACTTTTGGCGCGATTGCGATTCATCAGCTTCCGGAGGCTGTCGGGGTAATGCTCTTTTACGCTATCGGCGAATTTCTGCAGAAGAAAGCGGTCGATCGCTCTCGGCGTTCCATCCAGGCTTTGCTGGAAATCCAGCCGGAGTACGCCAACCTAAAAGATAATGGCAGTACGCGCGAGGTCCGCCCACAGGAAGTGGCAGTCGGGCAGTACATTGTTGTTAAGCCGGGGGAGCGTGTGCCCCTGGATGGCAAGGTAGTCGAGGGGGTTACGTTTGTTGACACCTCCGCCCTAACTGGTGAATCCGTACCCCGCAGGGTGGAGCCGGGCAAAAGCGTGCTGGCTGGTATGGTGAACGGGCAAGGGTTGATCACTGTGAAAGTCGCTAAGCGCTATGCCGATTCATCGATTGCCCGCATTCTGGAGCTGGTTGAAAAGGCGGCGGAAAGGAAAGCTCCGACTGAGAAATTCATTTCGGTTTTTGCCGGTTATTATACGCCGGTGGTGGTTGGCACCGCTGTTTTGATTGCGGTGCTCCCGCCCCTCGTTATCCCGGGCGCGACTTTTGCGGAATGGATTTACCGTGCCTTGGTACTGTTGGTGATTTCCTGTCCCTGCGCACTGATGGTGTCGATTCCCCTGGGCTATTTCGGTGGCATCGGTGGCGCATCGCGCAAGGGCATCCTGATTAAAGGGGCCAACTTTCTGGACGCCTTGGCCAAAACACACACCGTCGTTTTTGACAAGACCGGGACGCTGACTAAGGGCGTTTTCCGGGTGACCGGGATCCATGTGCGCAATGGCTTTACCAAAGAGCAACTGATCGCGGTGGCTGCCGAAGCGGAAACCTTTTCGAATCATCCGATTGCCCAGTCGCTGAAGGAGGCTTATGGTCGGGAGGTTGCGCCTGAGCATGTCCGCGACTATCAGGAGATTCCGGCGCATGGTATTAGCGCCATTGTTGACGGACACAGGGTTTTAGCTGGTAATGACCGTCTGATGCACCGGGAAGGCATCGTACATGAAGATTGTGATGCCCCGGGCACCAGCGTCTATGTAGCCATTGGCGGTGAATATGCCGGATACATTGTTATCTCGGATGAAATTCGGGACGATGCCGCCGAGGCAATCGCCAGCCTGAAAACCTTGGGAGTACGTAAGACGGTCATGCTGACGGGGGATGAACAGAGTGTGGCGCAGCGCGTGGCCGGGGAGCTGGGCCTGGATGAATTTCATGCTGGGCTACTGCCGGAAGACAAGGTTGCGCAGGTTGAGGAGTTGCTGGCGCAAATTCCGCATCCTAAGCAGCAGAAGTTGGTGTTTATCGGCGACGGAGTGAATGATGCGCCGGTGATTACCCGGGCAGATATCGGGGTGGCGATGGGTGGCTTAGGAAGCGCAGCCGCCATCGAGGCGGCCGACGTGGTGTTGATGGAGGACGCTCCGGCGAAGCTGCCGCAGGCGATTGCCATTGCCCGGCGCACGAACCGTATTGTGTGGCAGAACATCATCATGGCGCTGGTCGTGAAAGCCTTCTTTATCTTTTTGGGTTCGATCGGGGTGGCGAGTATCTGGGAGGCAGTGTTCGCCGATGTCGGGGTGACTTTGCTGGCGGTCTTTAATGCCGCACGCACTTTACAGATAAATAAGGCCAGGTAGGAATCGTCCTCTCGTTGTCCTTCCTTATCTTCCAGCCAAAGCCCCGCCATTTAGAATGGCGGGGCTTGCACTATTATAAAGGAAAGGCATCGCCGCAAGAGCACATCATAAACCGGCAGTTTCAACCTGGATGTTCACGCCGTCACTGGTGATGACGATATCACCATGAAGATCTGTCCGGAAAACAGGAATATTATTGGCATCCAGTCGCTTTATGACGCTTTTGCTGCAGCGGCCGAAAGGCCTTTCTTTGCCGGCGCAGGAGATTACCGCGAAACTGGGCTGCACGCTGTCGAGCAATTCCTGGCTGGTAGAAGTATAGAGGCCGTGATGCCCAATTTGGATCACATCCGCGCTTAAATCGGCCCCGGAAGTCAGGATGCTTTGCTCCTCGGTTATTTCGGCATCAGCCATAAATAAGAATTTTGTTTCACCGAAGGTAACTTTGGCCACAATGCTGTTGTCATTGAGGCGGAAATTGCAGGGTTTAACCGGACCGACCAGATCAACGGCTATGCCGGGACTGAGCTCAAAGGAAAGTCCGGCATGCCCCTCGATAATCGGTATGCCTTTGGAGGCCACAAACTTCATGTAATCGCGAATTTCTTTGCGGTCAATGGGTGCCAGCGGGTCAATGACGCGCTGAGCAGAAAAGATGTTGAGGAGATAATAAAGTCCGTCAATATGATCATTGTGCGGATGGGTAGCAATAACGTGTTCGATTTCTGCGACGCCGAGCCGACGCAGGTAACGTGCTACTGTAGCGGCATACTCCAGCCGGCCGGCATCGATGAGTATCTCTTGGCCTTGCGGAGCCTGAATCAGGATGGCGTTGCCGTGGCCGACATTGATGATGTGGACCTTGAGCAATTCTGGTTCGGTCGGACTGTCAGCCAGAGCGACGGCTGAAGTGAAGACCGCGATTAATAGAATAACTATAAACAGCACTCGTTTCATTCCGATACCTCTATTCTTTTTAGATTTGGTATCTGTATTTGAAGGAAGCGCTTTTGTCAATGCCAGTTTCGTTGCGGAGGGTAAACAACACGGCTTTAGATCGATGGAGTAGGTTCAGGCGAATGAACGAACAGTTATCCTGAAGAATGTGAATGACCCTATGATAGTCTTATAGATTGAATATCGGCAGGTATAGCAGAAAAATGACTATGTTTTGGGATGAGTCAGTGAATATTATAATATAATGAAGAGGAAACAACCGTAAAAAAGGAAAAATGGTTGGAATGCAATTTGGCCCGGCAAAATCAAACATGGGGTTGGGATGCGGAAATCCCCTGGCGTTCGCGGCACTCAAAGAGGGCGAGACTGTGCTTGACCTTGGCAGTGGCGGTGCGCCAGAATGCTCAAAATGGCGGATATCAAAATGTCGAGTTCCGGCTGGGAGAAATCGAATACTTACCGGTGGCGGATGACTCGGTAGACATAATCATATCCAACTGTGTAATCAACTTATCTCTTGATAAAGATAAAGTGTTTCAGGAAGCCTTTCCGGGATATTAAGCTGACTCCGAAAGATAACAGCCGGGAGATTTTAGATTCCTGGTGCCGGGCAGGCATGTTGAAGATTTTGTGGCATCGTACTTTATCGAGGCGATAAAGTAGGGGCACCGGGGTGCCCGCCTCTTACTCTTAATGTCGCAATATATTGACAAGTCGCTAACGGTACAATTATAGTTGAACAGTGGACAACCATTAGCTGCGAGGATTAGGAGGGCTTTCATTATTGTAAAAAACAAAACCCGAGTTTATCGGGAGCCGGCAGGTATTCAGCGGGTGATCGCTGACAGCCTTCGTCACGAAGGACCGGCTGGCACAGATACAGTCACAATTAACACCGTTTTAGAGCTGCACATGATTAATCCAAAAGCAATTTTAGCGCCAATGGTGTCAATTGCGGTGAACCGAAGATTTACAGCTGTGCTTTTTAAACAACATGGCCGGGAACAGCTTGCACGGGTTTCCGGTGTTACAAAGAGAAGAGATGAAGTTAATTTGTTTGAGAAAGTAATTGAGGAACTGCTGAAAAACGCTTGCCCCGCAATTAAATATCGGATAAATAAAGAGGTTTTATGTAAGCAAAATAGCTTTGAAACATATCAGCCCGAAATTCTGGAAGACAAAAGGGTTCAATATGTCTTAAGCTGGCAGGGCAGTGATGGTTATTTTGGCGAAGTATTTCATGGCGGCTGGATTCCAAGGGAAGAAAGGAAGTACAGCGCTACAGGCGCAGAATCTGCATTGCGCTTTTTATCAGAGATGGGGTTCCCAAAGGATAATCGAATTGTCAGTGAAGGATTAAATGCATTAACAGCCAGTGGCTGGAATCGGGGGAAGTCCTGCTGGAATATGTATGATCCGGAATTAGGCTTGTTTGGTGATGATATTATCCGCGCAGTTGTTTTTGCATACTTTGGGATGGAAGAACATGAGTCTATTAAGCAAGAAATACAACGCGCATTCGATTGCCTGGAAAGAGTGAACCGCGCTAATGCAGTAAGCGAAGTAATCGAAATATATAGAGGCAAAAATGTACATAAACCCGGTTTTGCATTACCGTGGTCATATCATCTTAAGCTATTAGCGTTTACTGAGAGTTGGAAGGACCCTAACAATCTACAGAGATTAGCAGAATATATCGAACACCTGATTGGGCTATCACCATTTCCGGATATTTATATTAAATACAAATCCCAGCTTATTGCGCCAGCTGCCATTTTTCCAAAGGACTTAAAGAAGAGCTTAAAAGACTTTGGTGATAAAGATTGGTTTTGGTGGTTCCATACATTTGAGCTGTTTGCGAGAATGGGAATCGTTCTAAAAGTCCCGGCACTAAAAAGTCAACTAGCTGAGTTAAAAGATATTTTGAGTCAGGGGGACGGTTTTTTTAGGATTAAGCCTAAAGATTACTGTTTTGCCAAATGGAGTGTTTATACGGGTCTCGCTTTGGAAGAAGACTGGAAGAAAAATAAATGGATGTATGATTTAACATTCCGCAGTCTGCTGATTCTGAAATATTCGGGGGAGGTTATTTAGGTGCTTTGTGGCGGACTTTGTAATCATAATGTACTTCTGTCCTATGCCCCTGTCCCTTGCCAGCGCCGGGAAAAATGGCTGCGGAAATGAATTTTACCCCTGTGCGGTTTGCTGGATGTGTTAATCTGGTGAGAGAGCAGGTTGGGGATAGGTGTTGAAAAAAGGGCAGGCAGCGCCGAAACGCTGTGCCCCAAATTTGGAGGTATGTTGATGGAAGTTATGGAAGCTATTAAAGCCCGCAGGTCTTCCCGCTCTTTTCTCGAAAAAGGTATACCTGAAAAGATTATTGACGAAATGCTGGAGGCGGCCCGTTTGAGTCCGTCCGGTGGCAATGGGCAGTCTTATCGCTTCGGTGTCATAAAAGATGCCAATCTGAAAGAGGAATTGGCACATGCCGCAGGAGAGCAGATGTGGATCGCGGAAGCGCCTGTTGTAATAGCCTGCTGCGCTGATATTAGCTGGGATTTGCTTGGCTTGCCTGAAGATGATTTTGGGCTGATCGTCAATAAACTAAGGTTCAGTGAAGAGTTTATTGAGTACCTCAACAAATATCCGAACCGAAAGAGTGTAAAAACGCTCCTTGCGAACCCGACACCTTTAATTCCAGCGGAACATATGTATTTGGTTGCCGTATCACATGGCTTGTCCGCCTGTTTTATTGGATTTCTGGATGTCGAAAAAGCGAACCGGATTCTGCGACTGCCAGAAAACATGGTCTGCCTTTTTTTGCTGCCGGTCGGTTACCCGAAAGATGATACAGCGCCGAAAGAAAAGAAAAGCGCAAAAGAAATTACCTTTTGTGAAACCTGGAAGGGATGAGGCGGGTACGCAGGTGCAGGTACGTGGGCACGAGGAGGATTTAAGTGGAGCAGTATGAAGAGCTATCTCTTTGTGGCTTATATTGCGGAGGCTGCAAGAATTACAAAGAAAACTTTAATTGCATGGGATGCAGAAATGAAAAAGAGCTTGTTAATGACTGCCCTACTCGTGCCTGTTGTATTAGCAGAGGCCTGCTTCACTGTGGAAATTGCGCAGAGTTTCCCTGTAGCGTTTTGGGCGATTTCTACAACGATGGCGTGCGACACCACAAATTAGCATACCAAAACATGCTTAGAATTAAAGAAGTTGAAGTAGAAAAATGGCTTTCAGAACAGAAAGCAGAACATACCTGTCAATGTGGCAGAAGAAAAACATGGTTTGCCTCAAAATGTGCCGCCAATTGCCCGGCGGCCACAAAGATCACCAAAATGGATAGGGACAAAATTGCGATTAAGGAAGATGTCATACCAACTACCGAAGAGCTAATGAACTTATATAGTGATGTCGAATGGTCAGCTTATACGAACGACAGTATGAGATTGAAAAAGGCGATTGAGAATTCACTAAAAGTGCTGACTGCCTGGGACGATGATAAACTGGTCGGTTTGATTCGCGTAATAGGGGATAACCAAACCATTATTTATATCCAAGATATTTTGGTTCTGCAAAAATACCAAGGGCAAGGTATTGGCAGCCATCTATTAAAGCGCATACTGGAAGAATATCAGGCAATTCGACAAGTTATCCTGATGACCGAACAGAATGAAAAGACAATCAGGTTTTACGAAAAATGCGGTATGGTGAAGATTTCCGATCATAACTGCATTGCTTTCATGAAATAAGACTGCCAAGAATGACACAAGGGGACGGTTCTTTTGTGCTGCTTTTTAGGAGGTCCTGTCAGCACAAAAGAACCGTCCCCTTGTGTCCCTCTGTGCATTTGATCAAAACGATTCCGGTAATATCAGTTTTGGCCTGATAACTGATCAAAAGCAGAAAGTGTTTTTAAAATACGCCGGTGCCAGGACCGTCAATCATGATGGAGAGCCAACGCAGACTATCGAAAGATTAAGGAAAGCCACCAAAGCCTACGACGACTTACGACATCCCGTATTAGTCAAATTAATTGATCAATGCGATACGCCCAGTGGGTTCGCCGCTCTCTTCGAATGGGCGGATGGCGACTGCCTACACGCCCACTGGAACTTCGCCAGATATCCCAAATATCAGCATCCCCAATGTCCCAGTTACCGTTTGCGCAACTTGCCCATTAACCTACGGTTAAACACCTTGCATCAGATTTTCGAGTTTCATGAGTATGTCGCCCAAAAGGGCTATGTGGCCATCGATTTTTATGACGGCTGCATCATGTACGACTTTGCCACTGATCGCCTGACCATCTGTGATGTTGATTTCTATGAAAAGGCGCCCTTCATCAATAGCATGGGCCGCATGTGGGGCTCTTCTCGGTTTATGTCTCCGGAAGAGTTTCAACTGGGGGCGGTTGTGGACGAAGTAAGCAATGTGTTTACCCTCGGTGCGACAGCGTTTGAATTCTTCGGCAACAACCGCGATCGTTGCCTTGAGCAGTGGGACGGCCCGCCGGCGTTATACTATGTAGCCTGTAGGGCGGTATCGCCGGAGCGGGAGGCCCGCTACCAAAGCATTGGGGAATTTATTGAAGAGTGGGAAGCTGCGGGCGGGTGGGTTGGTTGATCTAGTAGCGAAACTGCCCAAAATGGCGGTTATCCGCATGGCAATAGCAGGAAAAAGACATCGGTAGTTGAAAACTAGAGAATTGAATAATTGTTAGCACGGGAGAAACACAATACGGTCATAAACTGGAGCGAAAACCTTTATCAAAGGGAAATTCGTCCAGACTAATTGAGATAAGGAGAACACGTCATGACATACAAGGACACGCTCGAAACAGAGCGGCTGATTTTGCGGCCGCTCGTCATTGAGGACTTTGATGCCGTACATTCATGGGCCAGTAATCCGGCTAATACGCGCTATATGTCTTGGGGACCCAATGACGCCAAACAGACACAGGACTTCATCAATTCTGCCAAATGCGGTAAGGATTTTGCCGTTGTTCCGAAAGATCTTGGCAAGGTGGTCGGCAGTTGCGGCATATATCCGGACGTTGATAACGATACGGCCGAAATCGGCTGGATTCTCCACATGGATTATTGGAAACGCGGTTACGGAACGGAGCTTGGTGGCGAGCTAATCCGCTACGGATTTGAGGATTTGAAACTGCGGCGCATCAATGCCTTGTGTGCCGCAGAAAATTATGGTTCATACCGGATTATGGAACGAAACGGCATGCGCCGGGAAGCCCTGCACCTTAAATCGTTCTGGGGGCGCGTCGACAAAGAGTGGATTGACAGAGCCATCTACGCCATACTCGCGGAAGAGTATTTTCAAAAGCGCGGTTGATAAGCCGAGTATGCAGTTCTATAATTCATGGAAGATGCCATATTTCTGTTGCCTGCTCCGCAAGGGTTGCACAAGGTAATCACTAGACTGAGGAAATCTAGGAGTATTGTGAGGATGACAAATGACAATAACAAATAAAAGCATTGAACAAATAAGTATTCCGAAGTTACTGTGTCTGATTTTTATTCCTACTTCAGTGTTAACTATAGTTTATATCTTCGCAGGGCTCGCACAAAATGTAATTCCTTCATTGATATTATTCTATCTTTGCGCTGCTTTCACTTTGTTTCCAATCGAATTAGGTATAGTCATGTATGCCAGCAAAAAAGAATATGGCAGTTTTTCTCTAAAAAGTGCGTTTTCCCGTTACAGCAAAATGAGTTGGTGGAAAGTGTTTTTATATGGGTCTCTGCTCTTCGCTTTTGCAGGAATTATGTCTGTAACGCTAGCACCATTGGAAAACAACTTGTTTGCTCCAATTTCAAATTACCTGAAGCAGATTACACCCGAGTATTTTGACTGGGCTAATATTGAATATTTTGGGCAGTATTCGAAGGGCATTTTGCTGTTTACTTTTATTGGGTACCTTTTGTTTAATGTTATTGTCGGTCCGATTGTGGAAGAATTGCTTTTCAGAGGATACCTCACACCGAAAATGAGTCGATTTGGTAATTGGGCACCGTTGATCGTCACCGTTCTGTTTTCGTTGTATCATCTGTGGTTGCCATTCAATAATTTGTTTAGAATTTCCGTATTCTTTCCTGCTGCCTTCGTTGCCTGGAAGAAGAAAAACATTTACATATCAATTGTGTTTCATTGTCTGTGTAACTTAATATCATCTATCAGCCTTATTGTTTCTGTATACCAGGGGTAAGATTGAGCATTATCTTCAATGACTCATATCGGAAAAGTGATCAAGGAAAGTTCGAGTGATATCGAGTCGTCCCCTTGTCCTTTCTGGCACGCTTGACTTTATTTATCATTTGACTATAATTACATATATAGTCAAATGTACGGAAAGTGAAATTACGCTTATGGAAGTGAGCTTATGCCGAAACCCCTGACGGAAAATGAGCGCGAATACATCAAAAGCAGACTGATAGAAGAAGCTCAGAATTGCCTGAAGCAATATGGCATGCGAAAAACAACAGTAGATGAACTTGTAAAGAGAGTCAACATACCAAAAGGAACCTTTTATCTTTTTTATGACTCCAAAGAGCTTTTATTCTTCGATGTTTTTCGTGCTTTTCATGATGAAATGCATGCCTATTTAAAGCTCAAAATGGAAGCCCTTCCTGTCCCTGTAACAGCGGTGGCGGTGACTGATTTGATCTTTAATGTGTATCAAAAGGTCGAGGAATCATTTTTATACCGGTTTATCATTGATGGCGATATTGAGTTGCTGATGCGCAAGTTGCCTCCGGAGGTAACCCAGGAACATACGGAAATTGACAATTTTAGCATTCAGCAACTCCTTGCCGTGGTTCCCATGGCCCCCGGAATCAATGATGAAAACAGCGAGATATTTGGCGCTGCCTTAAGGGCGATCTTTTTAACGATGCTTCACAAACAGGAAATAGGAAGCAATCAGTTTGGCGACACGTTAAAGCTGATGATCCGGGGTATTGTGATACAGATGTTTGAGGAGAGGATAAAGTGATTAGTGTACAAAACCTGAAGTTCAGCTATACAAAGCAATCGTTTATCAAAAACATCAGCTTTAATGTCTTCAATGGCGAGATTTTTGGATTTTTGGGTCCTTCCGGTGCCGGCAAAAGCACGCTACAAAAAATCCTTACCGGGCTTCTAACTAATTATCAGGGGAGCGTCCAAGTGGATGGTATCGAGGTAAAGCATCACAGTAGTGCCTTTTACGAAGAAATCGGGGTCGATTTTGAATTCCCAAGTCTTTATGAAAAATTGACTGGCCGGGAGAACCTGCGCTATTTTGCCTCGCTTTATAAAAAACAATCTGATATCGATTCTTTACTAAAAAGCGTGGGGCTTTTCGCAGATGCTGACAAAAATGTGTCCGATTTTTCCAAAGGAATGAAATCGAGGCTGAACTTCATAAAAGCTCTGCTTCATGATCCCAAACTATTATTTTTGGATGAACCGACTTCCGGGCTTGACCCTTCTAATGCCAGGCAAATGAAGGATATTATACTGCAGCAAAAAGCGCGGGGGAAAACCATTTTGCTGACCACTCATAATATGTATGATGCGACCGAACTCTGCGACCGGGTTGCCTTTATCGTGGATGGTGACTTGAGGGCTCTTGATACGCCTCGTAATTTGATCATGTCCAAAAGGGCTTCCAAGATCAAGTATAGCTATCTTGAGAATGGACAGGAGAAAGAGGCGGAGGGAATTTTAAACCGCACGGGAGAAGACGTAGTACTGCAAAAAATGATTAGTGAAAACCGGCTGCTGTCAATTCATAGCAGTGAACCCACTCTGAACGATGTTTTCGTAGAGTTGACAGGGAGGCGGCTGCAATGAAGCTAAAAGCATTGCTGCTCGGTGATCTTCGGCTTCAGTTTAAATACGGGTTTTACTTTTTATATGTCGTATTCTCCATTTTGTATATTTGCGTCCTGTTTGCACTGCCAGAGGCATGGAGGGGGAAAACTTCAGTCCTGCTGATTTTTTCGGATCCTGCGGCGATAGGGCTGTTTTTCATGGGAGCACTCATCCTGTTCGAAAAAGGCGAACGCGCGCTGGACAGCATCGCCATATCCCCGATCAGGCCGTACGAATACATATTGTCCAAGGTGCTTTCGATTGCCTTAATTTCCACCATAGTTGCTCTTACGATCGGAATACCCGCCCAAGCAGTACAGAATCCTTTCTATTTTATTATCGGTGTTTTCTTGTGCTCCTGCCTATTTTCAGCAGTGGGGCTTATTGCTGCTGCCAAAAGTATCAGTCTGAATGATTTCATGCTTGCCGCGGTACCGGCTGAACTGCTGATCAACATTCCGGCCATTGCCTATCTTTTCAGATGGGACCCGGGTTGGCTGTTGCTGCATCCAGGTGCCAGCACGATTGAACTTTTGCAAAACGGGAGGCACTCTGGGGCTGCTTTGGCGGTCCTGGCAGTCTGGACTGTTCTTATCGCCATGTTGGCAAACAGGGCGGTTGTCAAAATGTTTAAATCCTTGGGGGGGATCAAGCTGTGAAACCGCTTTGGCGCTCTTTTGGCGTATTCATCCGTCAAATTATCAGAGACAATATGCTTTGGGCGGTTTGTTTCGCCCCCCTGCTGGCGGCGTTATTTTTCCGATATGGCATTCCATTGATTGAGGGGCTGTTATGCGGGTATTTTCAGCAGCAAGCGATTTTGTCGGATTACTATCTTCTGTTTGATCTGCTACTTAGTCTGTTAACCCCGTATCTGTTCTGTTATGTTTCTGCGATGGTGATGCTGACCGAACGGGATGAGAATATGGCAGGATACATGGCAGTTACTCCAGTGGGAAAATCAGGCTATGTCATGTCAAGGCTGGTATTCCCGGCACTAATCGCGCTGGTGGCATCTGTATTGCTGATGTCGTTTTTTACCTTAACAGTCTGGCTATTTTGGACAGCACTGGCTGTTTGCCTGCTGACCTGCTTACTGAGTATAACCGTGGCACTCTTGATCTTTTCCTTATCGCGCAACAGAGTGGAAGGTATGGCAATGGCAAAAATGGCGGGACTTTTGATACTAGGACTGCTGGTACCATTTTTCATATTATCGAACGTCAAATATCTCGCCGCACCCTTGCCCTCTTTCTGGATTGCGGAATTCTGTATTACGCAAAACGTACTGCTGCTATTGCCGGCAGCGTTGATATCTCTAATTTGGATTTGGCTGCTTTATGGACGATTCGTCAGAAAGCTCTACTAAGAGGCAGAAACGAAGGAAGACGGCGGAATGTTCTTCTGTCTTGCCAGAGTCAGGAATGTTTTAGGTAAAGGGGCAAGACAGAGGAACCGTCCCCCTGTCCCCGTCCCCCTGTCCCCGTCGGAGAATGAAGAAAAGGATGGGATTGAGTTGAAATCTTACCGTAAGGAACTTCTGTTTAATCTGCCGTCCCGCAGGGGCTATGTGAATATCACTGCGCAAGTGCAGTCCTGTATTAATGAAAGCGGCATCACCGAAGGGCTGGTGCTGGTAAATGCGATGCATATTACCGCCAGTGTGTTTGTTAACGATAACGAGTCCGGATTACATCAGGATTTTGAAGACTGGCTTGAACAACTGGCCCCGGAAAAGCCGTACAGCCAATACCGTCATAATGGCTATGAAGATAACGCCGACGCCCATTTAAAAAGGCAGATTATGGGGCGCGAAGTTGTCGCGGCGATTACTGAGGGGAAGCTTGACTTTGGCCCCTGGGAGCAGATATTTTACGGAGAATATGACGGTAAACGCCCAAAACGAGTGCTCGTTAAGATCATAGGGGAATAACAAGTCGCTTAAGTGGCGTCCCTGGGCAAGTGCAAAACGCGTGAGTGAAATAAGACAAGACAAGGCAAGACAAGGAGACGGTTCATTTGTCTTGTTGTCTTGGAAGGGCGTGAGGAAAGTGAAAGAGAATAAGTATGATGATCCACGATTTTTCAGCCAATATAAGCAAATGGCGCGCTCTGTAGGCGGTTTGCAGGCCTCAGGCGAATGGCATGAATTTCGTAAGATGATGCCCGATTTCCGGGACCGGCGTGTTCTGGATCTGGGGTGCGGCTTTGGCTGGCATTGCCGCTATGCGGCTGAGCAGGGTGCGCGGCGGGTGATGGGGATTGATCTTTCAGAAAAGATGCTGCAGGAAGCCCGGCTAAAAACGACCGCCACCTCTATCGAGTATATCCATATGCCGGTTGAGGATATCGATTTCCCGGAGAACTCCTTTGATACAGTAATCAGCTCGCTGGTATTTCACTACATCAAGTCTTTTGACGATATATGCAAGGGAGTCAGCCGATGCCTGGCACCCGGTGGCGATTTTGTCTTTTCTGTCGAACATCCCATTTTTACCGCACAAGGGGAGCAGCAATGGTATTGCGATGCAAATGGCAAACCACTGCACTGGCCGGTAGACCGATATTTCGAAGAAGGGGAGCGCAAAGCAATCTTCCTAGGCGAAGAAGTCACGAAATATCACCGCACCCTGACCACCTATATCAACACCCTCATTGAGAATAGCTTCAAGATCATCAAATTAGTAGAACCCCAACCGGCCAATGAACTTATGGGCGATCCCGGTATGCAGGACGAGCTGCGCCGTCCGATGATGCTATTGGTGGCAGCAGGGAAAAGGTAAAAGATACCTGGGGGTTATTTATTACGACAGAGTTAACCAATGAAGATAAGGCACGGTGACAGGTTACAGATCATAGCCTCACATCGTGTGCATCACATATGTTAATGGACTGGGCAGTAATTTTTCGTTGGTAGCCTATTTTTCGGATGTGCCATGCGAAGAAGACGAATGGAGAAATGCAGTAACAGCAGAAATGTGCCATAATTGCAGTATCTGCATAGATAATTGCCCCACATGGGCAATAAGAAAGGACAGATTTCTCATTGATAATCAAAGGTGTTTGTCGGCAATCAATGAGACTCCCGGAGACTTTCCCGAATGGCTACCCAGTTCCGTACATCATACATGTTACGACTGTCTGCGGTGTCAAGAAAAATGTCCGATGAATATCGGGCATACAGATAAGATGACTGAGCGTATCGTCTTCATGGAGCAGGAGACCGAGATGATGCTACAGGGAACTCCAGTGGAGCATCTTCCTGAAGACACGAAACGGAAGATATATACCCTGGGTATGAGCGAGTGGTACGAAGCAATACCTAGAAATATCAAGGCGTTGATGAATATCTAAAGCTTCCGCCAATTTATTTGCCGTGGTAAGATGTAACTAAGTGGCAACCACAAAAGCAAAAACTGAAGATTATCTGGTGAAAAATATTATGATTGCACATCTTGGAGAACTGGCTGCATTAGGTACCGCCCTCTGCTGGACATTTAATTCCATGGCATACGAGGCCGCTGGGAAAAAGGTGGGGTCTTTATCCGTCAATTACCTAAGGCTCCCCGTGGCTTTCCTGTTATGTAGTGTTGGCGCATTTGTTACAAGGGGCTTCATTTTGCCAACCGATGCGTCTGGGCATACTTGGGTCTGGTTGCTAATTTCGGGTCTGCTGGGCTTTGTGTTAGGGGATATCTTTCTGTTCGAGGCCTATGTTCAGATCGGTTCGAGAATATCACTTTTGATCATGTCGGCCTCTCCGCCCCTGGCTGCCCTGATGGGTTTTCTGCTTTTGGGGGAAAAAATATCGGTTCTAGGTTTGGCAGGGATATTTCTGACCATGGCTGGCATCAGCTTGGTAATACTCAATAGAAACCCTCATGAAAAAAAGGTACACTTTAATCGGCCGGTTAAGGGCATTTTGTACGCTTCCCTTGGAGCATTAGGACAGGCATTGGGCCTTATTTTCAGCAAGTACGGTATGGGCTCATACAATGCTTTCTCTGCCACGCAAATCAGGCTAATTGCGGCTTTCATTGGTTTCACCATTCTGATAACAGCCAGAAAGAAGTGGCCTCAAATTATGGCCTCTTTCAGCAATAAAAAGGCGATAGGGCAGATAGCTGTGGGATCTGTATTGGGTCCCTTTATCGGGGTTAACTTGTCATTATTTGCCTTGCAACACACTGCTACGGGCATAGTTTCGTCCATCACCTCCATCTCGCCGATTATTATCATCCCCATATCCATATTGGTTTTCAAAGAGAAAGTAGCGCCAAAGGAAATACTTGGCGCCTGCGTTTCAATATTGGGCGTTATTTTATTATTCTTATGACCCCCAAATAATTCAGTCTAAAGTCCAAGGTCGAAAGTCTGATGTCATTCAATGAACAGACTTTCGAC
>ENA-UOOK01001046-UOOK01001046.1-fermentation-metagenome-genome-assembly--contig:-NODE-1046-length-37003-cov-6.135298_pt1 | contig 37003 bp, 30 predicted proteins | sample MGYA00245777_ERZ724023 | MGnify/ENA primary metagenome ERZ724023 (study PRJEB28704, sample SAMN03018312) | fermentation metagenome | biome: anthropogenic terrestrial biome; feature: soil; material...
CCTCAGCCTCAAGGCCGAAGCTGTGACGCAGCATCATCGCCACCGAGAGGATCATCGCGATGGGGTTGGCCAGATCCTTGCCGGCGATATCTGGGGCACTGCCATGGATCGGTTCATACATGCCCATATGCCCCTCGCTGAGGCTTGCCGACGGCAGCATCCCGATCGATCCGGTGATCTGGCTCGCCTCATCACTGAGGATGTCACCGAACATGTTCTCGGTGACGATCACATCGAATTGGCGGGGGTTGCGCACCAGTTGCATCGCCGCATTGTCGACGTAGAGATGGGAGAGCTCCACGTCAGGATACTGCTTGGCCATCTCATTGGCTACATCTCGCCACAACTGGCTTGAGGAGAGGATGTTCGCCTTGTCGACACTGCAGAGCCGCTTCGACCGCTTCTGGGCGATCTCGAAGCCCTTGTGCATGATGCGCTCAATCTCGCCTTTGGTGTAGTTCATCGTATCGTAGGCACTCTCCCCGTCACGCTCGCGCTTGCCAAAGTAGATGCCTCCGGTCAGTTCGCGCACGATAACCATATCGATGCCGCGTTCGGCGCAGAAACGGACCTGTTCCAGATGCCTGTCGTTGGCGGAAGCCAGCACGACCGCTTCAATGTCCGGGTGTTTCTCGAACATCTCCTCCGCACTAAGATAGCACGGCACCCCGGTTTTGTAAAGCTCGTAAACGTCTTTCGCCGCCTGGTCTTCGGCGCAGGAAGCCACCCAATCCAACTTGCTGTTGTCGCGCAAGGTCTGGTAATATTTTCTGGTATGCCCGTGGGTCAGGGACATCATCGCGATTTTCACCGGTTTCATATCTGCTTGCCTCCCTGCAGGTTGATCATGACCGACGCGGAGTCGGATTTCCGGACGGCTTCGGCCAGGCCGTCCATGACGGCGGCGGCGGCGTTCCAGTCGTCCCCGAGCGCCGGGTTCGACAAGGCCGCGAAGGCCGCGCGGACCAGGCGGATCTGCGCCTCGCCCAGCCCGAACAGTTCGGCGTCGGTATCGGTGTAACGCGCCCCCCCCTGCCCGGTGAACGTGTAGATCGACGCCTGCGGCACCTGCGTGTCCACCACCCGGTCGGACGCGATGCCGCGCCGGGCGATGATTTCATGACGGTCGATCGTCTCCGCCCCGGCGGGCAGTTTGTTGTTGCATTCGATGCTGGCGCTGATGTCGTTGGCGAGCTTCGCGATCACATTCGCCGCCGCGTCGCCGGAGCATACCGCGAACAGCGAGACCACCGGCGCGCCGCCGAGCCACGCCGCCAGGTCGAGTTCGCGCACCACCTGATTCATCAGGCGGCCGCCGGCGGTCATGGAGCTGAAACGGAACGTCGAAACATCTTCCAGCGTCCGGTTGGCGATCAGGTTTCCGAGTTCGGTGAAGCGGCGCTCCACCCGCCACGGCAGCAGGGTGACATCCCCGCTACCGCAACGGACGCGGAACACGCCGTCCTTTTCGATGATTTCCCCGCTTGCCACACTGTACTTGCCGCACAGGAAGCCGAGGGCTTTGTTCAGATCGGTTGTCATGGTTATAGACTCTTGATTAAGGGTTTGTATTTTTTCAGATATGCGGCGTTGAATTCGTCGCCGCCGGGGGCGTTGGCGCTGCGCCAGACCGGCGGCGTGACGCCGCGCTCCACACATTGCCGGATGCACTCGATCTCCAGAAAGTGCGCGATGGCGAAATCCACCACATTCGACACCGGCGCGATCGGCGTGTCGAATCCCGGCACGTTCACCACCGCGTCGCCGACCGGGTTGTAGTCGTCGATGCAGACGTCGGCCAGGTCGAACAGGTTCTTTTTCGACGGATGGCGGATAAAGTGGTCCTCCGACATTTCCTCCTGCCAGAAACTGCTGGAAACGGCGATAATCTTCACGCCGTTTTTCTTCGCTTCCAGCGCGGCGTCAATGGTGGCGGCATTGATGCCGATGTTGTGAAAAATGATCAGCAGGTCGTCTTTTTTCAGGTCGTAGTACTTGACGATCGACGCGCCGTAGTTGACGCAGCGCTCCAGCTCCAGGTACTTCAGCGCCTGATTGAACACCGACAGCCCCGTTTCCATGATCGGGTTGATGTTCGACAGCCCCCCGGCCCGGAAAAACATCTCCCCCATCACCAGCGTGGTATGCCCGCCGCCGCCATATACGCTGATCAGCCGGTCCGCCTCGACGGCGTCGGCCATCAGCGCGCCCGCGGTCCGGATATTGTCGCCCTGCTCCTCCGTTACCCGGCGGATATTGGCAAATGCCGCCTCGACATAACCAAAATCATTCAACTTTTCCATAACGCCTGTTCCTTTGAGGGTTATTGGCTCATTTTTATTATTTTTTCGGTCTCTTCCGCTATTTTCGTCAAATTGCGCGAAAGGTTTTTCTCCGCGTTCGCCCGGTCCGGCGCCAGTTCCGCCAGCGGCGTCGCGTAGAAACGGTCCGCCACCGTTTTTTGCCACGCCCGGATTTCCTCCTCCGGGTGATTCGGCAATTCGTGTTTCCCGGCGCCAAGGTGCGCCTCCAGTTTTTCCGCCATCAGGTCCAGCTCCGGCAGATAAACCGCCGTGGACAGTTCCGTAATATAGGGCCTGCTGAACCGGAAGGGCTATGCCGCTTTTTGATATTCATATAACTTTTCCGGTATTTCTGCCCTGAAAACTGAAGTTGAAATCAGGAACAATAAAAGGAATCCCGGCTCCTGCATCCATCGGATGAGATTGGCGGTCAAGATGGTGGCGGAGCATGAAAAGATTCATCCGTTTTTTGAGAATCCAGTCGATTTCCTGTTTCCACTCCGCGAAATCCCAGTGCTCCGCCTGAAAACGGTTCAGGCTGCGGTGCGCGAAATAACGCAGGCCGCGGTATTCGAACCGGGGCTTTTCATGGATATCCAAACCGGAAATATCGATGGACTGCCGCTTCGGCATAATATCGCCGTCCCAGAAATAACGGCAATCCGCGCGAAGTTCAAAGAACCGGTAAACCGCGTAAAGGAGCGCCCTCGGGCGCCCCCCGGCGAGAAACAGCAGTTTCCTGCCGTTGTCCGCCGCTGAAACGATGTCGTAATCATCGCCGCCGGTAGTGACGGCAAAATCACGAATGGTTTTGTCCATGATTTTCCGGAATGCAAACGCATTCACCGCATCCGAGCCGAGCACGATCAAGTCCTCGCAATCATCGGCGTCGGCGGTCACGGAAAGCTCCTGACCGGTCACCTGACGCCAAAGCGAGGCAAATTCATCCGCGGCTATCCGCAAAATTCCAGTTTTGGAGGGAACAAAAATCTTCAACATGACAAATCCCGTCCTGTTTATTTTTGCAAAACCCGTTTATAGTTTTCGCCGATGCGGTCCCACAACTTGAGCGCGTCCGGCGCGGCCAGCACGGTGCCGTAACCGCCGCGATAGGTCCAGGAAGCCAGGCGGTCCACGCCCAGGCGGTCGTACAGGTCGACCACATCGTCGATCTGCTTGAAATCCTTGGGCTGCTTGTAATAACCCATCAGCCAGCGTTCCGATTTTTTGTTATAACGCTTTGCAACTTCAACAGTGCGGCGGGTGATCTGTTCGAAAAATCCCTCCGGCAGCTCCCAGTTGATGATGGTGGTGGAGAAAACGTCGAAATACGGACACGCCGCCACCATGTCCCAGTTGTCGTAGCCGCGGTGTTCGGTGACGTAATAACTGTTCAGCGTGGCGTGGACGCAACAGGTGATTTCCAGTTTCGGGTCCATTTCCTTGATCTTGCGCGAGGTGTCTTCGAGGATGAACAGCGCTTCGCGCCAGCGGAACTGCTTGACGTCGTCGTTCATGATCCGCGGCATTTCGTAGCCGTAATAATCCTGAAATTTTTTCATGCAGACCGGACAACGGCAGCTCCATTCGTCCGCCGCGCCGCCGGTGATCGACGCATAGGATTTGGGAAACGCATAGTGCGGCTCGTCCCAGAAAAACCCGTCCGCCCCGGCCTCGCGCGCCAGCGCCAGACAGATACGCTGGAAGTAGTCGCGGAAACTGTTGGTGTTGAAACAGGCGAACGGCAGTTTCTCGCCGGTCAGCGCGGAAACCTGACGGTTCTCGGTGTTGTTCTGCAGGAACAGACTGACCTGTTCGCCGCCGAAGTATTTGCCGATGCCCCACGGGTCGAGGAGGACGCGCAAGCCCAGTTCATGCGCTTTGTCCACGATTTTCGGGATGTTCGGGCGCCAGAAGTCGAAATCGAATTCCGTCACCGCCAGGATCACGGTAGTACAGCCGTGCTCTTTCATTTCCAGAAAGTCCATTGCGGCGTGTTCGACGTAATTGAGTCCATAGTAACTGATTGCGGTTTGAGTGACAGCCATTGCCTTGCTTCTCCGTTGATTGGTTTTATGGTGAATGGACGAATGTTTACGGTTTCGTGCTTTCGCGGACCACCAGTTCGGCGTTCACGTATGAACAGGTATCTTCGATCCTACCGCCGAGCTTCAATCGCGTATAAAGCGCTTCGGCGGCAATCCGCGCAATCGCCTCCACCGGATAGCGGACGGAGGTCAGCGGCGGCGACAGTTCCTCCGCAATCGGCAGATCGTCGAACCCCGCCAGCAGCACCCGCCCGGGGATGTCGATTCCTTTTTTATGGCAGAGCATCATCACGCGCGAGGCGAAAAGATCGTGGTAGCAGAAAATGCCGAGCCGCCCCCGGTAATTCCGGTCCAGCAGGGCTTCGATATCGGCCAGGTTGCGGTCGCGGTCGCCGTAATCGCTGTGGACGATATTGGCGGAGGGCAGTTCCAGCCCGCGTTCCGCCAGCTCGGAACGGAACCCGAACAGGCGTTCATCCCGGCGGGCGACGGTCTGGCCGAGGTAGGCGAAGCTGTCACAGCCTTCTTTGACCAGGTGCGCCGCGACTTTCTGGGCGGCGCTCTGGTTGTTGACGATGACGGTTTTGACCGGGACATTTTTCAGCCTGCGCCCGATCATGACCAGCGGCACCGGGACTGAGCGGTAGTACTCCTCCTCGGCCTCATCCGCCCACGGGCAGACGAAAACGCCGGACACGCCGGCGGCGACAAACGCATTGATCCGTTCCTTTTCGCGCTGAAAATCATATTCGCTGGACGCCACCAGCAGACAGGCCCCGAACTGGTGAACTTCCTCCTCCAGACAGCGGACCAGCAGGGCGAAATAAGGGCTGTTCAGGGTGGTGACGACACAGCCGATCAACCGGGTCCGCTCCTCTTTTTCCCGCTCCGGGATCAGGCTGTTGACGAAATAACTTTTGCGTTCCTTGGCGATGAAACCTTCTTCGTTCAGGATGCGGAACAGGGCAAAAGCGGTTTTCAGCGAAATGTTTTTCCGGGCGGCGAACTCGCGCACCGTCAGGAATTTTTCACCGACATTTCCATAGGCTCCGTTGTTGAATTCCGCGGACACATCCGAAATAAGTTGATCGATTTTCGCCATCGTTATACTTTTGTTATAGTTCGGCTCGCTATCACTAGAATAACGTAAAGCACGGCAAAAATCAACTTTTCAAGAACGAAAGCACGGTAAAAACAGCAAAATTAAAAGCCGTCCCGCCATTTTGTTCTACTTTTGTTATAAAATACAAAGCAAAAAGTCCCGTGGACAGCACAACACTGTCCACGGGACAAACCCGGCGAAGATCAATGCCGGGGGCCGTCCCTCACTTCACAAAGCCTGAAGCTTCTCAATCCAATCCGCAATCTCGTTGCGCCCGTCCAGAAGCAACCGGTAATCCGGGGTCCGGTTCCACTGATCCGGGACCACCCGCCGGATAAGCGCGTCAAACGCCTGCCTGGCTTCAACGGCTTCCGGGTGCTCCCCAAGCCGGTCAAGCTCCTTTTGAAGCAGGACAAAGTAATCGTAATCGGCAACCCCGGCGGCGAAGTTGACCAGGCGCGAAGACCACAACGGACTTTTCTGTCCCTCCATCGGCGGATAAAAAATAACGCCGCTGGTGTTGCCGTGCTGTTCCGGGGTAAAGTTCTTCGGCCAATGCATGCTGCCCCAGTGGTGATACCCCTTGAAGCCATAACGGAACGCCCGCCACAGGATCCCCCGCACCGACGCCGAACGCGCCGTCGCCGTCAGGTAATCGTTGTCGTACTGCCAGAGTTCCTTGCCCGACAGGTCGAGGCGGTCTTTGACGCAGTTGAAATAGATCTCCGAATGAAAAGCGATGATGTCGCAGTTTTCCAGCAATCCCCCCACCCGGTCGTTCCAACCGTTGATCGTGGTGAAAACCGGAATTTCCGGAAAGGTCTTTTTGGTCAGGGCGGCGTAATGCGCCTGGGTCTCCAGGCGTTTCCGGTCGTGGGTTTCATCGCCGAGCTGCCACAGCAACCGGTCGATGACGCCGGCATCTTTCAGGACTTTGCCGGTGAATTCCGCATGACGCTTCACGGCTTCGTCCATTTCCGGCGAATTCATTTCAAACTGCCCGGCGAATCCGCGCAGGTCAAAAATCCGCCCGACGCGGTAGGTCGTATCGTGTGCTTCCCGCACCGCCGCGCGGATCGGCGCGATGACCGCCGGGGCGACCTGTCCTTGATCGTTGTAATGAACCGGAAAAGTGAAGCCGGGCGACAGCCGGAGGAAGCGCACGTCGTCCCGGTACGCCGATCCGGGCAGGCGGTTTTCCGCCGTGGTGTACTGGTCGCCCCAGAGCAGGAAATCGGCGCGGAACGCCGGGTATTCCGGCAAACTGAAGTTGCGCACCCGCAACGCCAGCGGAAGCGTTTCGCCGTTGACCGTGACCGCCCCCCGATAGGTTCCCGGGGCTGTACCGGACGGAATTTTCAGGCTGAACATACAGGAATAATTCTTCCCGGGCAATAGATTCCGGTGCGGAACCGTATCCAGCAGGTCCGGGCATTCCCCGTTGAAATTGGCGGCGGTCGCCTGATTGTACGCCCGGAACGCCCGGGGATAGAACCGCCGGACCGACGACGCGGGAATGACATGCCCCCGCTCATCCCTGAAATCCGCGAATTCCACTTCCATGCCATCCATCCGGGAAGCCGGAGTGAACAGAAGTTGTTCATGAATGACTTCGTTGCCCGCGCCATCCAAGACCCACGCGTCCGCGGCGCGCTCCGGAAGCGCGGTGTCGGAAAGAATATGCTCGGCCCCGCGGCAACGTTGGTGGAGCAGCAGAGAATATACCGGCCGGCCATCTGGCGTCCGAACGTGTAATGGCGGGTAACTCCGGGAATGTATCCGTTCAAAGCCAGCCACGGTCCCCAGTAAGGAACCCTGGCGTCGGTAATGCCGGCAACACTGCGGGACGAAGAATGGTCCCGGATGATGGAACCGTTGTGATCATCGCTGTAGTTGGACAGATCATGAAACATCTGCTTCAGTGAATTGAGACAGCTTGTATTGCGCGCCGACTCCCTAGCGCGGTTCAAGGCTGGGAGCAGCAGAGCGTTATTTCGATTCCGGCATGGCGCCGATCTTCCAACTGAAGCAGCCGAGAAGCGGCGATTTGATTTCGATCGCATCGCCGGGCTGCAACGGACCGATCCCCTCCGGAGTGCCGGTGTAGATCATGTCGCCTTGGCGCAGTTCCCAGAAACGCGAAATATCCATCAGGATTTCCGGCACCGGGAAAATCATCCGCGAGGTATGTCCATCCTGACGGATTTTGCCGTTGACAGCGCACGAAAATGAAATATCGTCCAGCCGGATCGAACGGTCGAACGGATGGATATCCCCCAGCGGAGCGCTGAAGTCGAAACCCTTACTTTTTTCCCACGGCAACGCTTTTGCCAGCAGTTTACTCTGCACGTCACGCAGCGTGAGGTCCAGCCCGATCGCCAGACCGCCGATATAATTCAGCGTGTCCGCTTCGTCGCGCGGAATGCCGTCTCTGCCCAGCACCACCACCAGTTCGACTTCATGATGCAATACCCGGCCGCCGCGCGGAAACGGTATTTCCTTTATCGACGGGCTCACCAATGCCGTTTCCGGCTTGCAGAAAACGACCGGGCTGTCCGGCAATTCGTTGTTCAATTCCTTGATGTGCGCGTGGTAATTGCGTCCGATGCAGAATATCCGTGCCATGCTCAACCTCCGTGGCGTGTCAGTTCGGCGGCCCAATCCGACAGGGAATTGTCGCGCGCCCCCATGATCAGAATCAGATCGTTCGGCCCGGCTTCGGCTCTCAGCAATGCGCCCAGTTCCCGGCGCTCGCCGCAGACCCGGTAATCGCGCCCGCCCTGCGCCGCGTATTCCGCGGCCACTTCCTGCGAAGTCGGCTTGAACGACGAAGTCCCGCCCGCATAAAACGGCGGCAGGAAAATAAAGCAGTCATCCCGTCTCAATACGCTTTCCAGCGCGGGCAGCAGTTCGCCGCGCATAAACCCGAGCGGACCGAAGCCGTGCGGCTGGAAGACCGCGAAAACCCGCCCGTCCGGCGTCAACTCCTGCGCCGAAGCGATGCAGGAAGCGATTTTCTCGACATTGTGGGCGTAGTCGTCGTACACCCTTGCTCCGGCGGGAGTCCGTCCGGCGAAATCGAAACGCCGCCAGACGCCCTTGAATTCTTTCAACAACGGCACGGTGCGCTCCGCCGGAACCCCCAGCAGGTCCATCACCGCCATCACCGCCACGGCATTGACCGCGTTGTGGCGGCCGCTCAACGGCAGTTCAATAATCTGCGAGCCGTTGACTTCGGCGATAATCGTGCCGTTGGCGGCGCGATATCCGGTCAAACGCCAGTCGCCCTCCACGCCGTCGCCGTCAAAGACGACCGTTTTCAAATGCGGGGGGATGTATTTTTTCAGGCGCGTCCACGCCTCCCGTTCGACCACCAGCCCTTTTTTCAGGCGCCCGATAAAGCGTCCGAACACTTCCGCCAGTTCTTCCTTGGAGTAATGATCGGTGCCGATATTCATGATCAGCCCGTAGTCGGGCGAATAAGCCACCAGGCTGCGGTCGCTCTCGTCGGCTTCGAACACCATATAACCGCCGCGTCCGTGGCGGTAATTCCCGGCGCAGGCGTCCGCACGGAAACGGTTCATCAGCCCGCCATTCAAACAGGACGGGTCAAGCCCGGCCAGATACATGGTTTCACCCAGCCAGCCGGTGACGGTGGTCTTGCCGCAACTGCCGCTGACCGCAATCGAACAACAATCGGTCATCGCATTGATGGCGGCCGCCAGAGTCACGGCGCGGTGTATGCGCGGCACCCGCGGGGCCGCAACGAAATCCGCATTGTCCTCCTCGATCGCCGAGGAGTAAACCAGAAAGTCCGGCAACCCATCTCCCGCGAACGAACCGTCCTGCGCGAAAATCCGGATTCCGGCCCGTTCCAGCGCGCCGATGATCCGTTGGTTCTCCGGCTGTTTCGCGCCGCGGTCGCTCCCGGTCACCCGATAGCCCATCCCGGCCAGCATCCCGGCCAGGCCGCTCATGCCGATGCCGCCGACGCCGACGAAATGCAAGGCCGCCCCCGCCGGCAAAACCGGCAAAGGGCTGTTTTCAAAATCTTGGCTCATCTTCCACTTCCCGGTTTATCCTGCTGGTATCCGCGCCGGTAGTAATTGCTGTCGAGCGGGACGAATTTCCGTTCTTTCTTCTGTTCCGCCGCCGGGCGCGCCGGGGCCGAACCTGTCGGCGCCACTGGAGGCTGAGGCGCGGGTCTTGGCGTCGCCGGGCGTGCCGGAACGGCAGGGGCGGTCGGCCTCGCAGGGGCGGCAGTCGTGTTCTGCGAACGCCGCGCAGTGTCCTCCGGCAACAGGGCCGGATCGGGTTTCACGTCCAGAAAACGGAGCGTCCGGGTGGCGATTTCCTTAAACGCGGGGGCTGCCACCACGCCGCCGTAAATGCTTCCCTTCGGCTCGTCCACCACCACCACCAGGACAAAAGCCGGATTGCGCGCCGGGACAAACCCGGCAAACGTGGCGTAGGATTTACGGTAAGAATATGCTTTTTCCTCGGGAACCCATTTGCGGCTGGTCCCGGTTTTTCCGGCGACTTCGTAGCCGGGGATCGCGGCGCGGAACGCCGTCCCGTCGGGCCGGGTCACAGAAGCCATCAGGTCAACAATCTGGTTGGCGACGGCAGGGTTCCGGTAAAGCGAGACCGGAGCCTCAGGAGGCATATTTTTGATTTCGCCGGTTTCGGGGTCCTCCACCCGGTCCACCAGGCGGAGCTTGCGCAGTTTGCCGCCGTCGGCCAGCGCGCAGTAAGCCCGGACCATCTGGACCGGCGACACCCCGACCCCGTATCCGATCGGGAAACGGGTGATCGAAAGCCCATCCCATTTATGGACCGGCATGAACTGTCCGCGGGTTTCAGGTTTCAACGGAATTCCGGTAAGCGACCCCAGGCCGAAACTGCGCAGGATGCGGTCCAGATTCTCCTTGCCGAGCAACAGGCCGATCTTGGCGGTGCCGATGTTGCTGGAATGCTTGATGATGTCCGCCACCGATACCATTTTGGCCGGATGAGTGTCGCGCATGCTGCGCCCGGCATAGATCCAGGTGCCGTTTTCACAGTCAATGGTCATGCCCGGCGTGACGAGCCCCATGTCCAGCGCCCCGGCCACCACCATCGGCTTCATGACCGAGCCCGGCTCGAAAGAATCCTCGATGGCGCGGACGCGCCAGGAATCGCCGGTCATCTTGCTGCGGTCGTTCGGGTTGAATGTCGGACGCTGGGCCAGCGCCATGATGTTGCCGGTCCGCGGGTCCGCCATGACGGCGTAGGCGGTCAAAGGTTTCCATTTCTCCATCACCTTGTCCAATTCTTCCTCGACGATGGATTGGATGGGCTCGCTGACGGTCAGGTAAACGTGTTCGCCGTCGCGCACATGTTCCTGCGAACCGTCCCCGTAGGGGAGCCGGAGCCCGCTCAAGTCGGCTTCGAACTTTTCCTGTCCGGTTTCCGGGCGGGTGGTATCCTGGCGTGCGGTTTCCACGCCGCCGCCGCCGAGAAAGCCGAGTACGTTCGCCATCAGGTGGTCTTTCGGATAAAAACGCCGGTAGCCCTCCGGGAAAGTGACTCCCCGGATGCCGTTGACTTTCAATAAGTGTTCAAACTTCGCCGCTTCCTCAAAGGGAACTTCACGGACCAGCAGGGAATAACGCCGCTTGACGGTTTCTTCGGTGCCGTCTTCTTTCTTCCGTTGGCGCGTTTTGCGCTGGAGGTCTTTGAAGGTTTCATCGGGATCAAGCCCGAAGTAGGATTTCAGCAGCAGGGCCAGTTTCTCCGCCATGATGTCGGTTTCGACATTGCACGGGTCGGCGACAAGCTGGGCTACCGGGACATTGCCGACCAGGAGGTGACCGTCGATGTCCCGGATTTCGCCGCGCTTGCCGGTCTTGGTGCGGACGGCGGTGTATTTACGCTTGGCTTTCTCGTAAAGCTCGTCGTGGCGCGCAACCTGCAGGAAATAAAGCCGGACGCCCACGTAGGCAAAAAGCCCCAGCAAGACGGCGACCACTATATATATACGTACCCTTACGCCATCATTGCTGGTCAACATCACTGGACTCCCCGAACAGCCTCTGTCGTGGTGGTATCGGCAGTCTGATGAGCGAACATGCCGATCCGGTTCAGGCCGTGGTCTTCATAGTTCACGGTCATGCTGTAAACCTGATTGTGCTTCGGCTGCTGCAGCGGCAGCCGGAACTGCGCGATCCGCGTCTGGATATGCGCCCACGAAGTCAGAGACTCGCGCTGAGTGGTCAGAAATTCAACTTCGCGCTCCAGGTTGTGGATTTCCCGACGGATTTTTTCCGTCTCGCGGGAAAGCGCCACGCCCTGCGAGTTGTATTTCAACCGCAGGCTGATCGCCGTGAAAATACCCAGTCCGAGAATGATCACAAAAAATAAAATGTCAAATTTGCTCCAGATCGTCTCTTTCGCCGCCGCCGGACGTTTCCGTACCGCGGTGGTAGTTTTCTTCGTTCTTATGTTCATTCCATACCTCCTGGATTTTTTATTTTTTCAGCAACCCGCAATTTGGCACATGCCGAGCGGGAGTTTTCCGCCAGTTCATCCGGCGCCGCCGTCACCGGCTTTTTCGTCAATACCTTCAATGTCGCCCGGCTGCCTCCGCAGATGCAGATCGGGCATTTCGGCGGACATACGCAATCCATTTCCGCCTCCCGGAAAAAGTTCTTCACCATCCGGTCTTCCAGCGAATGAAAACTGATCACCGCCAGCCGCCCGCCGGGCCTGACGATCCGGCGCGCCGCCTCCAGGCCGCGTTCCAGTTCGCCCAATTCATCGTTCACCGCGATCCGCAGCGCCTGAAAACAGAGCGTCGGCGTCGGAAGTCTTCCCGGCCGCGCCCGCCCCAGCACATCGTCACAGAACCCGGCGAAATCCGCCGTCGTGTCAAACAACCGTTCCGTCCGCCGGGCGACCACCGCCCGCGCCAGCAACCGCCAGCGCTGGACTTCGCCGTAATCCCGGAAAATCCGCCCCAACTCCTCCTCCGGCAACCGGTTCAGGAGCCGCGAGGCGGAATCCGGACTGCGCCGGTCCATCCGCATATCGAGCGGACCGTTCAGGCGCAGGGAAAACCCCCGTCCCGCGTCATCGATCTGCGGCGAGGATATTCCGAGGTCCAACAGGACCGCATCCGCGCTGTTCCAGCCCGCTTCCCGGGCCAGGACGTCGAGCTGACTGAAATCGCCGCGCACCAACCGTACCCGGTCGCCGGCAAAAGCCAGGGTCCGGGCGGTCCGCGCCAGCGCATCGTCGTCACGGTCGATCCCCAGCAGTTCGGCCGAGGGATTCGCGCGTAATATCAAAGAACTGTGACCGCCGCACCCGAGAGTGCCGTCGATCAACCGCATCGGCCCCGCCGTCCATGTCAGGAATTCCGTGACTTCGCGGTGCAGGACCGGATAGTGACGGAAACCATCGCCCGTATGATCGGAGCCGGTTTCAAACATGGTCAAACCTCATTTCCCGTTGCTCAAGTGATTGAGCAGCTGCGACATGATATCGCCGCCGCCGTCATTGATCTTCTCGACTTCGGCCAGGCTGATGCCGCCGCCGTCGTCGGCGTTCCAGTTCTGCGGAGCGCACAGCTTGATGTGCGTCACCCCGCCGATCATGGACACCTGATCGGCGATGCCGACCGCGTCCAGATGTCCTTTTTCGATACGGATACGCCCCTGTTTGTCGCAGCGGCATTCACGCGCGCGTGAACCGAATTTCTGCAACGCATGCTGCGCCGCCGGGTTGGCAAAAGAAACTTTCTGGGCCTTGATCAGGAAACTTCTGAAGGATTCAAAGGGAAACAGCAACAGGTCCCGTTCCTCTCCCTGAAACAGGATGAAACGGCTATCGCCTTCGCCTTGCCGCCAGTCGCTGGGTATCGCTACCCGCCCCTGGCTGTCGAGCGAATGCTCATACATACCGAAATAAAAGACTTCATCCATTTTTCACCTGCGCCGGGATATGTTCACCAAAATACCCCTTTTTAACCCTGTATGCCCCTATAATATCCCTGAATGCGCCTTTTTACAAGCATTTTTCATTTTTTTTCGTAAAATTTTTTGCCTTCCGGGGTGGTCCGGCTATATTGTCCGTAACCACCGGAGAACGCATGACGGCAAGCAACTGGACCAATGAAGCGGTCGCCCTGATCCAGAAACAGGAAAAGATCATCGATGACCTGATGAATATGATTCAGGAGCGGAAAACCCTGATCCTGACCCAGCGAGAAATCATCGACGCCCAGGATGAACAAATCCGTCTGCTGAAAGCCATGCTGGCGGAGAAAAACCCGGACTGACGAAATCTGAAAAAGTAAGGAGGACGTTCATGAAAATGACCACCGTGCCGGCATTGCGCCTGTTCTTATTCTTAGCATTCGCCGGTGGCGCGCTTGCGCTTTCCGCGCAAACCAAGCCTTCGTCCCGCCCGGCGACTCAAACATTCCGCGACAGCAAAGGCCGGATCACCGGAACGGAAACCACCACGCCTACTCCTTCGGGTTCATCGGTCACGACTTATCAGACCGGTTCCGGGAAGCCGGTTTCGTCATCCACCAAATTCCCGGAAGAAGGCTCCGGCACGCTGGTTCACAAAAACGTATATCCCGCGAATGCCAATTCCCAGAATACGTTCAAGAGAATCGAACCCGTCTCCTCGCCGTCTGCCAAAAACACGGAAGAAAAGAAGCCCGCACCAGACAAACAGACCGCCGAAAGTAAATGAGAGACATCCGTTTCGCCCTGCGGACGACCAGCGCGGTCCGCGCGCTGGACTGCGCACGGCAACATGCCGCCGCGACGGACTGAAGATTAAATCGGTTTCAGGATATTTGCGAGTTTGCAGTGATTGGCGACCGCGCCGTCATTCAGGTCGAGCCGGAGATTCCGGGCAGCGAGTAAAGCCAGCCGGTTTTCGTATTCCGCCAGATCGGCGGTTTTTTCCGGCGGCAAGCCCCGCATCGAACGAAGAAGCGCCAGCACGTTTTCGATCAACTCCGGCCGGTAATGATGCGAATACGCCAGCGCCCGGAATGTACCGCCTGGCGATTGGAACTGCCAGTATACCGGGCGCTGCCGGTACAATTTCAGGTGGTCCCGGTAAAAATCATAGGCGAAATAACGACGGAGGTTTTTGCCCAGCGTGTTTTCCAGAAATGCTTCCGCGGCTTCCGCCTCCCCCGCGTCGAACGACTCCAGCAGAAACTCCCGGAAGCGCCCGGCCATGTCATTGCTGAAATATTCGTGCGTTGTCACCGGAACGGCTTCACCGCGCGCCGCGCCCGCGCCGTAACGCCCGAAAATACAGCCCACTCCATACGAAATGAATTCCCGGACCGTATCCTCCAGCAATTGTTTCTCCAGATTTTCGTCAAATGGGAACTGTTCACGGTCTGCCGACTGTCCCCGGTAACGGTGCCAGGGGTTGCCGATCAGGGTGATTTCATGCCACGGCACCGGTTCATATGCCATGCCGTAGAGAGCCGAAAAAATACGGTCGAGTTCGTTTTCCAGCGCCCGGACTTCGGTTGTCCGTTCCAGCCAGGTCCGCCGCAACGCTTCCCAGCGCCCGGCCAGTCCCCCCTCCCCCCGCTGTTCCATCAACGGATGAACCCGGAAATCCCATGAGGTTTCGAACGAATCCCAATCCGCCCGCGCCAGCTCAATCAAACGTTCCACCAGCGGGCAAACGTCATCTTCGCGCCCCCGGATCACCGGCAGGGCGGCCAGGTGCCCGGCTTCAAAATTCAACGTCGGGGAAATCGTTTCCAGCATCAACCGGGCGGCGCGCGAATTGGTCAGTCCGAGCAGATACTTGAGGTCGGAGGCGTCTTTCGTAAAAATCGAACACCCCGCCACGTCGAAAATAAATCCCGCCGGATAATAACGGGTCGTCAGGCCGCTGCCGCTGATTTTGGACCAGCCGACCGCCGGTTTGAAATATTCGGAGATGCTTTTCAGCGTGCGGGTGGGCGTGCCGTAAAGTTCCGTCGCGAATTCCCGGAGCTCGCGCCCGCCGTCCTTCCAGTTGACGACGAACTCGGCGTTGCCGTACCATTTGCGCCCGTCGCCCCCCTTGTTGTACGGAAACCAGGTACGGCCGGAACGGAGCGCATCCTCGTGCGAGGCGGCGCCGAATCCGATTTCAGTACGCGGCACCTCGTGCCAGCGCCTCAGGAACCGGGCGTTGTCGCTGGTGGCCATCCCCTGCCGGGTGTCGCCGATCTCTTTCAACGGGATGCCGTTCCGGTAGCCCGCCGCCACCGTGGCACCGGTCCAATAGGCGACCGGCATGCCGGGAACGCCCCGGAAATCCTCCGAACGCCGCCGGTAACAGTTGCGTGCCCGGAGCGCGTCGAAAAACAATTGCCGCTTCTCCTGTTCGTTCCCGCCGCCGGTGAGCCGGAAATAATACCCCGGATACTGCAAAAATGGCGTATTGGTCAAGGTAAACGCCGCCGTTTGAACCACTGCGCCGATGATCGAATCGAATCCTTTCGGCCCGATATGAAGCATGGTCAGGATCGTGTCCTCCGCCAGAATCTTCGCCCGCAACGGCGCGAACGAACGCAGGAACATCCAGCTCTGCATCGTCACCAGCCCGGCGATTCCGCCGGGTTCGAGCATGGCCAGGCAGCGTTCGATGAATACCGCGAAAAGATCGGCGCCACTGTCCGGATAATGCCGCAGGATATAGGATTTCAGCGCCGGGTCCATCTTGCGCCGTCCCATGAACGGCGGGTTGGTCACCACCACTTCACAGCGCTCCCCCTCCTCCTCCGTCAAAGAACCGTAAGCCAGCGGGTCGTCCGGCACCGTGATCATCGGCGGCGGCGCGCCCTCTCCGCCTTTCACGGACAGGGCGAATGCGGCCAGCCCGGCGGCCCGGGGGTCGATATCGATTCCGCGCAGGTTTTTCGTCAGGATCAGCGCCGGGATTTCCGCCGCCGGATACCCGCATTCCTGATAAATCCGATACAGCAGGTCATAGGCATACAGCAGCATATTCCCGGAGCCGCAGCAGGGATCGCACACCCGGAGCTGTTCCGGCGATTCCAGGCGGGCGAAGTGCGGCGGAACTTCGGCGTCGATGTAATATTCCATCGATTCCGCCAGGCGGGAATCGGGACGGTTCAGCATCCACAGCCGCCCCAGTGAATTTTCCACCAGATACGCCACGATCCAGCGCGGTGTGAACAACTGCGTGGCGGACGGCGCATCCTCGGCGGACACTTTTTTGCCGCCGCGCGGTTTGCCGCCCGAAATAAAAAACTGATACAGCCACCCCAGAGCTTCCAAATCCCCCGGCTCCACCCCGATTTCCCCGCCACCCGCCAGATAACATTTGCGGCAATACCCGATAAAACGGTCACAGGCATCTTCCGCCGGGCCGTCTGCCGGCAATTTCTTTCTGGCGGCCAGCGCCACTTGTCTGAGGCGGGCGATATCCATGCTCAATCGCTATGGATTTCGGCGTTGCGTTTCAGGATATCTTCGAGCTTCCCGGCGGCGATCTCCCATTCGCCGGTGTAACGCTCCTGGTCGATCTGGAGTTCATGCAGCCGCCGGTTCAAAGTCGGAAAGTCCAGCGCCTCGCCACCGGCGAGCTGCTCCATAATCATACGGCTTTCAACGTCGGTCTGCTCGATGGCATTTTCCAGCCGGGCGACCTCTTTCTCATACCGTTTTTTCTCGACCTGAAGCTCCTGGCGCAACCGGGCGCGCTCGCGGCGGCGCTCCTTGCGCTGGTCCGGGCTTTCCACGCCCGCGGATGACGCGGAAGCGGCGGCGGCGGCGGTACTCAATTGGGTCGATTTCTCCAGATAGTATTGATACGTGCCCGCGTATTTCCGCACGCCCGAGGGTTCCATGGCGATGATGGTTTCGGCGGTGCTTTCGACGAATTCGATATCGTGGCTGACCATGCAGACCGTCCCCTGATACTGCTTGAGCGCCGCCTGCAATGCTTCGCGCGCGGCGATATCCAGGTGAGTGGTCGGTTCGTCCAGCACCAGCAGGTTCGGGGGGTTGACGAAAATCCGGGCGAAACAAAGCCGTATTTTCTCGCCGCCGCTCAACACCTTGATCGGTTTGTCCGCCTCGGTGCCGGAAAACCCGAAAGCCCCCAGCACCGAACGCAGGGAGTTCGGCGGCGTGTTTTCCCCGGCGGCGGCGCGGATCACGTCGTACACCGTGGATTCGGCGGGCAGGATGTCGGAGAACTCCTGCGCCTGATAGCCGACGATCACGTTATGCCCCAGCACCACCTTGCCGGAACGCGGCTTCAGGTAGCCGGTCAGGAGCTTCAGCAGCGTGGTCTTGCCGGTGCCGTTGTACCCGACAATGGCAATTTTATCGTTGCGCTTGATCTCGAAATCCACATTTTTCAACAGCGGCTGGGCTTCGCGGTACGAGAAGTCGAGATTCTCGAAACGCGCCGTTTCCACGCCCGACGGCGGCGGCGGCGGCAGCAGAATCGAACCCGAAAACCCCAGCCCGTCCATTTCCTCAACCCGCTCGATCTTATCCATTTTGCGGATCAGGCTCTGAGCCATCGCGGCTTTGGACGCCTTGTAACGGAAGCGGTCGATATTCTGCTGCATCTGTTCGAGTTTCCGGTCCTGGTTGCGCTTGGCGGCCTGGCTGGCGCAGCGCCGGTTTTCGCGTTCCCGACGGTAGTAGTCGTAGTCGCCGGGGTAGCGGGTCAGCGCCGCCTGGTTGATTTCGACAATGATCGACACCAGCCGTTTCAGCAGGAAGCGGTCGTGCGAAATCAGCATCAGCGTCCCCTGAAAAGACTTCAGGAAGCGGCACAGCCACTCCACCGCCGGGATATCCAGATAGTTCGAAGGTTCGTCCAGCAGCAGAATATCGGGGTTGGCGATCAGCACCCGGGCAAGCTGGGCGCGCATCTGCCAGCCGCCGCTGAAAGAAGTCAGCGGCGCGTCAAAGAGTTCCAGACGGAAGCCGAGCCCGGTCAGCGCCGTTTTGGCGTCGTTGCGGAGGTGGTATCCGCCCAGCGCGGCGTAGCGGCTTTCGAGTTCGCCGTGTTCGCGCAGCAGGGACGGCAGCGCCGGGGCGTCGGGGGGCAGTTCGGCCAGCAGATGGTCGAGTTCCGCGATCCGGGCGGCGCCGGTCTTCAGTTCAGGGATGGCGTCGGCCACGTAATCCAGCAGCGAACGCTTTTCCGTGCCGGGCGGCAACTGCTGGCGCAGATGGCTGATCCGCATCCGGTTCGGCAGCAGGATCGAACCGGAATCCGGCGACATTTCGCCGCAGATCATGCTGAACAGCGTACTTTTGCCCGAACCGTTGGGGCCGACTACACCAACCCGCTCTCCAGGGTTGATCCGCAAATTGACGCGCTCCAGGATTTCCTGTGCGCCGAACGACTTGGATACATCTATAAAATCAATCATGCCTGTTTATTCCAAATGAGAAACATAACGGAAACCGACCTTGTTGAAACCGGCTTCCTCCGCACCAAGAGCCTGCATCACCGGATACGTCAGGGCATTGACAATCCGCGGCAGGGTTCCGTCAAAAACAAATTCATGGGCATCCGCAAGCGAACGCATCCCGAATGCCGACTCCATCCCGTTGCCGCCGTTCACGGCAGGGAAAAAAATCCCGGTCTTCCATTCATAATTCTGCCCGCCGATGGAGGCGCGGCGGTATTCTTCCAGCGTCGGAAGCGACAGCTTCAGGCCGCGCTTGCGCCCCAGCCATTCGCAATAGGCCCGGGCCGCGTCCAGCGTAACCCCCGAAACCGGCTCATCGCCGCCGCAGTCCTGGAGGATATTGCCGTCACGGTCGAAAACATTCAGAAATTCCCGTTTCCGGATCAGTTTCGGCATGTAGTCAACGCGCAAATCATCCGAGTCCAGCGCAAGCCAGAACTGCCGGTATTCACCGAACGTCACCGCCTCGCGGCTGATGAAAAACCCCGGGACTTCCCGCCAGACCAGATTCTGCCCGTTCAGTTCGCCCGCGTCGTTAAAAAACGCGGCGGAGCCGCCCGGCACATACACCATTCCCTCGGGAACCGCGGGCGGCAGCGACAGCGACAGCCGGGTATAATCGCAGATTTTCACCAGACAGGAATCATAAAATGTTTCCGCGCCCGGCGCCTCCACTTTCAGCAGATACGGCCCGCTGGCCAGCTTGAAGTCCGCAAACGGCGGCGGCGGCAGGGGCGTGAACGCATCCGCCTTCGGCATCAGGAATCCCCGCGGCGGCAGCGGATAATATGATACCCGGATATCCGGCGCGGCATAAACCGACAGCCATCCCATGTCCCGCCGCACCATCCGAACCTGTTCGTCCAGCTTGAGATCGGCGGCCAGCGCGCTGTAAAGGGCGCCCCGCCTCTGCGAACGCATGTCGCTCAGGAGCCGGTCGGTTTCATTGAAATTGCGGGTCTCGATGCTGAACCGCAGGCGCTTCAGGAAAATCTGCGCCAGAAACGGTTCCGTATGCGAACGCGGCGTCGATTCCTCCGCCCGTTTCAAAAGGTCTGTCGCCAGATCATAATAATTATTGAATTCGACCACCTGCCGCGCCAGGTCCGTTTTCAGGTGTTCCCCCGGACGGTTGACGGATTCGCCCCGCCGGAAACGCGCCATATTCTGATAGGTGTTCCGCGCCCTCAGCAGAGCCAGGTCCCCGTTGGAAATATAAGTATCCGCGGCGCGCAGATACGACATGCTCCGGGCGGACGTCTCCACCCGCCCCAGTCCCCAGATGCCGAACATGGTAATCGTCGCCACCAACGCCACCAGCGGCACCAGCGGATGCCGCCTGAACAACTTGAACACCCGGGAGTAAAACGGTATCGGATACGCCGCCACCGGAAAATGAGCCATATAATTGCGGAGGTCCTGTATCAGTTCGTTGACCGTCCGGTAGCGGTGTTCCTTGTTGTACGCCATGGCTTTCATGCAGATGGCTTCCAGTTCTTTCGGAATCTTGAGCCTGGGCGAACGCTTGCACGGCGGCCTGATCTGTCCGCAGCGGGCCTTGGCCAGAATATCGGACGGCGATTCGCCCTCCACCGCCGATTCCTCCAGCGTCAGCATCGAATACATGATGCAGCCGAGGCTGTAAATATCGGTCCGTTCATCGATTTCGGAAATATTTCCGGCGGCCTGCTCCGGGGCCATGTAGGCCGGAGTCCCGGTAATCGAACCGTCGGAGGTTTCACCGGAGTCGCCGGACAACGGCATTTCGTGGTCCAGCATGGCCGGTTCGTCCTCCGTCTCAACGGTCAGATTCTTCACCAGTCCCCAGTCCATGACCTGAACTTCGCCGAAGTCCCCGATCATGATATTCGACGGTTTCAAATCCCGGTGCACCAGCCCGCGGCTGTGCGCAAACGCCACCGCGTTGCAGGAGGCAATCAGGATCTCCAGCAACAGTTGAGTCGTGTATTTCCTGCAGTATTCCGCGTTGCCTTCGCGAAGAAACTGAATGATCGAGCGGAGATTTTTCCCCTCGACCTTTTTCATGGTGAAATAGATGCCGGCATCCTCGAAAATCCCGAAATCATGAACCGGCACAATGTTCGGATGTTCGATCTGAGCCGTGGCGCGCGCCTCGCGGATGAAACGGGCCAGATAATGCCGACTGTTGCGGTTTTTCGGGCGCAGCACCTTGATCGCGACTTCGCGCCCGAGCTTCGGGTCCACCCCGGACATGACCATGCCGATACCGCCGAGGCCGATCGTGGTCAGGTTCTTATAATGCCCGAGGGTATTGGGCTGCGGCGGCAGGAAATCATTCTGCTCTTTGCTGTCTACAAAGTCATCGCCGTAAAAGTCGCCGCCCATGGAAATGGTTTTATCCAATCCGGCTTCCTGCATTTTCCCGTGAGCCGCTTCAGCCATATGCAAGCCCCCTTACCGGGCCTGCGGCGTATATTCGGCGTTGAGCCGGGAGGCCTTTTCCTGAAGTTCCCGCAACACCCGGACGAATTCACTGTAGTGCTCCTCGTCCTCACCCTTGCCCAGCGGCAAAGCCAATGTGTCTTCCGGATCGATTTTCCCGGGGAAGATAAAGCACTGGGCCTCCTCCCGGGTCCCGAAGTCATAACTGTGCACCGCCACCACCATGCCGATGAACTGCCCCTGACGGCTGATCACAAAATCGCCCTCTTTAGCCGCCAGCTCGCTGCGGTTGCGCACGGAATTGCGGATATACATATACTGCCCGTCGCCGGACAGATTCAGCGAACAGCGACCGTCCAGCGATGCCGTTTCCTTGCCGAAACTCTTGAATTTAAAAAGCGTCAATCCGTCCAGCCCGCGTTCCTTGAGCCCTTCGTAAGTCAACGCTTCAAGCGCTTTCCCCACCGGTTCCACCGCGACCAGAGCGGCGCGGTTGTCGGCGTTCAGCGTCAGGACCGGGCCGGTCAGGGCAATGACCTCGCCTTCCAAATCCGGCTTCCGCATCTGAAAGTCCAACCGGGAAACCCGGTTATACCCGGTGTGAATCTCGGTCGTGCCGGTCAACGCGCGAAACGTTGACGCCAGATAAGTTTTGCCGTCGATGACGATTTCAGGCAGGTAAATTTTCTCCCGGATTTTGGAATTGAAAAACAGCCGTTCGTTCTCCAGCTCCAGGCGGACTTCGACGGCGGCCGCGGCGTAACTCGTGAGCGCGTCGCTGCGCAACTGTTCTTCTGCCCGGACCAGGCGTTCCCGGGTGTCTTTCAAATTGGCGCGGTCGGACTGCGCTTCCGCTTCGACTTTTGCCAGCGCCACCTTGGCCTGTTCGCGGTCTTTCAGGGATACGCTGAGCTCCTGTTTGGCGCCGGACAGCTCTTTCTGGGTTTTCGAGAGGTTGCTGACCGCGTCGTTCAACAGGGCTTTCATATTCTCAAGCCGGGTCCGGGCTTCGCCCAGTTCCACTTCGGTTTTAAAAAGCGACTGTTCCGATTTCCGGACAGAGCCTTTCGCCTCCGCCAACTCTTTTTCCGTGACATTCAGCTTGCCGGAAGTCATGGCCAATCCCAGTTCCGTTTCCCGCATCCGGCCCATGGAAAGTTTCAATTCATTTTCGCGGGCCGCCAACTGTTCCCCGGCACGCCGGGCGTCATCCCTGGTTTTCTGCAGGTCAACGCCCATGGCGACAATCTGCGAACGGGTCTGCACCAGTTCGATATTCATCACTTCCTGGCGGACACGGGCACGTTCCAGATCCAGTTCTTTTTCAGTCATCTGCGAACGGGCTTTTTCCAATTCCGCCGTCTTGAGATTGGCTTCGTTCCGGGCCTGCGCCAGGATCGCCTGTATGCGTTTCATTTCCGCTTCCAGACGAAGCCGTTCAGCCTCCAGGCGGGCTTTATCGGCGGCCAGACGGTCCTTGTCGGCCTCGAGGGAGGTTTTATCGGTTTCCAATTGAGTCTTATCGGTTTCGAGGCGGGTCTTGTCGGCTTCCAATTCGCGGTTTTCCTGCTGAACCTGCGCCCGCTTGTCAAGCTCGGTGCGCATCTGGTCCAGATAGGAACTCCTGGCCACCTCCGCACTCGCCTGGACAACCCGCCCCCGGGGAGCAGCGCCGACGCCCGTGTCTGAAACCAGAGACAAGGCTGAAAGCACCAGAAAATCGCAGATGATAATCAGGATCGACCGATTCACTCTTTGTCGGCTCCATTTTTGCTGATCAATTTCTGTTTCAACGGGTACTGCATCACCAGACGCAGGACAACACTGAAAATAATCCCCATCAGCGTGGCGGAATAGGCAATCAGCTTACTGATTGACGGATTAAACGTGATGACGATAAACGCCGACACCGTGCCGAACAGTCCGAAATAAAGCGGAAGGTCCAGGAAGATATCGGCGTTTTCCAGTTTCTTGACCCGTATTTCATAGGGTTCCCGGCTTTTCCGGATGCCGTTGAACACCCAGAAAGCCGTAATGAACGCAAAACATTGCAGCAACATGATGAAAATCAGAATAAAAAAGGAAAGCCTGCCGGTGATTTCCGCGTTCCGGTCCGAAATCGCGTTGATCCCTCCGCTGTCGCCAACCTGAACTTCGGTGACGACGCCGCCCTCGAACAGGGAACGGAAGAATTCACTGCTGTTGTAGAAATACAGCATCGACAACACAATGACCAATGCCAGCCCCACGTACACGGAGCCGATGCCGATCCATTTCCATAATTTATTCATAATGATCCCTCATCAGGCTTTTTGAATCTTTTTATCGCCGTGCCACCAGGCAATCAGGGTCGTGCAGATGTACATGGACGAGAAGAATCCGACCACCGTACCGATCGACATCATGAATACGAAGTCGTTAATCGACACGCCGCCGAAGAAGTACATGATCACCAGCACCAGCAGCGTGGAGCCGAAGCTCAGCACGTTCCGGCTGAGGGTCTGGTTGACGCTCAGGTTGATCAGCGACCAGAAATCCGGGGCCGCGGCCAGGTTGACGTTTTCGCGGATACGGTCGAAGATCACGATCGTACTGTTCAGCGAATACCCGATGACCATCAGGATCGAGGCCACCACCGGCAGCGAGATCTGTCGTCCCAGCAGCAGGTAAATCCCCACGGTGATGACCACGTCGTGAATCAGCCCGAGCATGGCGGCAAACCCGTAGTTGAATTCAAAACGGATCGCCACGTAGACCATCATGCCGAGGAACGCGACGATACAGGCGATGATCGCCATCTTGCCGAACTGCCAGCCGACCAGCCCGCCGACCGAGCTTTCCTGTGCGCCGGAGAATCCGGCTTCGGGGAAATTCTGAGCCAGAAGGTTCATCAGACGGGCGCTGTCCGCGGCCGCGTCGCTGCTGCCGTCGTCGTTCTTGCCGCTGTCGGGAACGATGATTTCCAGTTTCTTGTCCGTGCCGCCCGTAGTTGATTTATAAGCGATACGGCTTTCGGTATATCCGGCATCCTGCAGGACTTTTTCGATATCCTTCTGCGGAACCATGGTCTTGTAGTCAAAGGAAATCTGCTGGCCGCCCGTAAAGTCGATGCTGAACACCGAACTGCCGCGCACCATGAAAACGGCAATACTGCCGATTACCAGAATCGTAGCAACCGTCCAGATCACCTTGCGGTATTCCACATATTTGAAATTCGGACGCTCGAAGAGCTCCATCATCGTCAGCCGCTTCAGCGGACTGACGCGTTCAAGGATGTCGAACATCAGACGGGTCAGGAACAGCGCGGCGAACAAGGTCGCGCCGATACCGAGGCACAGCGTCACGGCGAATCCCTTGATCGCGCCGGTACCGAAATACATCAGGATCAAACCGACGAACAGCGTCGTCAAGTTCGAGTCCAGGATCACGGTAAAGGCCCGGCTGTAACCGGTGTCAATGGCGCTGGACACACTTCGTCCCGCTTTTAATTCCTCTCGGATACGCTCATAAATCAACACGTTGGCGTCGATCGACATCCCGATGGTCAGGATGATACCGCCGATACCCGGCAACGTCAGGGTCGAGTCAAACGCCGCCATGGCGCCGACCAGAACCACAAAGTTACAGCCGACGGCGACCGTAGCGACCACACCGGCCAGACGGTAGTAAATCAACAGGAAGGCGGCGACCAGGACCAACGCGATGGAACCGCTGATGATCCCCTGCCGGACGTTGTCCGCGCCGAGGGTCGGGTCGGTGTCGAACATGCCGTCCACGCGGATTTTCAGGGGCAGACTGCCGCTGCTCAGCGCGTTGGAGATGTTCTGGACTTCTTCCATGGAGAAACGGCCGGTGATCTGGGCGTTGCCGCCGGTGATCGCTTCGTTGATGTTCGGAGCGCAATAAAATTTGTCATCCAGCACAATCGCCAGGCGACGGCCTTTGTTTTCCCCCGTGATCCGGGCAAATTCTTCCGCGCCCTGCGTGTTGAAACGCAACGAAATCATGCGCTGTCCGTACTGGTCCACATGGGGCTGGGCCGATGCGACGCCTTTGCCGTCCATGACGTAGTTTTTCAGATTCAGGAAGACGTAATCCTTTTGCGGACGGCCGTTTTCGCCGGAGGAATTCGCGCTCATCAGGGTATATCCCAGCGGAGCCGTAAAGGTTTCCGGGCTGGAAAGATACTGCTCGACCAGTTGGTCGTTGTCCTCGGGAACCAGATAGAAGCGGAGCTTGGCGCTCATCTTGATCAGGTCAAGGAGCTTCAGCTTTTCGTCCTTGGTCACGACCGGCACGCGCAGCGAAATGAAATTGCCGCCGGCGGGCGAGATTTCCGATTCGAAAATCTTCTGTTCTTCCATCCGGCTGCGGAGAATTTCAATGGCCAGGTCGCGGTGTTTGTCGAAATCCTCGGCGGCGTCGATTGTTTTCTTCTGGCCGGATTCGTCGTACACTTCCCGGACTTCGGGAATCAGCTCCAGCAGGAATTCAACACCGCCGTTCAGGTCAAGCCCGAACCGGATCGAACTGCTGGACTTCTTGCGCACCAGGCTGATCACGTCGCGGTTGTCCTGCAGGTCCTGTCCGTTGACCAGCGGGGACAACTGAATGTCCCTGCTTTCGGCAACTTCGAGAACCGCCTGGGACGGATAGACGGAGGCGTCGGCCTTCTGTTTGGCTTCGGCCTCGGCAATGACCTGGTTCAACACCGGATCATTCGGGTCCTTGGCCACCGATTTAAGAGTCTGGTAAAAATCGCGCGGGGTCAGCGGGTACATGGAAATCCCGAAGACCAGAAGCACGACCAAGGCAATCACCAGACGCAGTACAAACGGACGTTTATTCATCTGTCTCTCCACCGGTCTTTCAGATTATTTGCTTTCGGTCTTGTTGTCTTCTTCCACAGCGCCGCTGACGCCGCTCTTGGCGACTTCCACACGGGTATCCTTGGCGATTTCGACCATGAAGGTCTTGTCCTTCACTTCAACGATATTGCCGTACAGGCCGCCCGCCAGAACCACCCGCGAACCCTTCTGGAGTCCGTTGATCATCTGCTGATGGCGCTCGCGCTGCTTTTTCTGCCCGCGGCTGGAAAGCCAGATCATGGCGACCATCACCACCAGCAATGGAACCCAGATCAGAAATCCTCCGCCCTGGGACTGCTGGGAAGCGCCCTGCGCGGCGGTATCTGCGGCGGGTTCTGCGGTGGTTGCGGCTTGAGCTAAAACAGTGAACGTATTAAGCATTTTCGTTTTCCTTATCCTTGAATGTTTTGGTTTGTTCTAACTTGAAATATCAGAACAAAATACATCAAAAATGCCGAATAGCAAGCAACAGTTGCAGTAAAATTCGGATTTTATACATCCGGACGGTCGTTCCGGAGGCCGGAATCCGCCTCCTCCGATGGGGAATTTCAGCGATTGACGCGGTTGGAAAAATAGATTCCGGGCAGCATCAGCAGCGCCGAGGCCAACAGCGGCACCACATACGTACCCGTCCACTCGAACAGCCACGCCCCGATCATGCCGCACAGCAGCAGCGGCGGCGCCATCGCGATCGACATGAGCGCGCTCCCCTTGGCCCGGAGCCGTTTGCCCGGCAGGTTGATGATCATGCTGGACGCCACCGAGTTCCAGCAGTCCTTGCCAAACCCGAACAGGAAGAAAATGAACATCGCCACCAGGATATTGCGGCAGAAGATCGTCAGGATAAACGTCACCATGTAGCAGACCAGCGCAATGATCTGCGCCTGTTTCAGCGGAAAACGCGAACTCCAGTAGATCGTGAAAAAGTTGCCGGTCACCGCCCCGACCACCACCATGATCGTAAAAATCCCCAGCCAACTGTCGCTCAACTCCAGGTCGTGGCAGATTTTGACCGGGATAAAGGCGATGCTGATATAGGTCGCCCCGAAAAAAATCCGGGCAATCGTGAAATTGATGATATCCTTGTTCAACAGCACTTCCCGGTAGCCCGGAGCCGGCATCAGCGACCGTTTCGTGCCCGCGACCGCCTGCGGCTCGCGGATGCGCGCCATGAAATAGACGGCCGTCATGATCAGCACCCCCGAGATGAAAAACAAAATGCCGAACCCGGCCCTGCCGGGAAACCATTGCAGGATATATTTGATCATGAACCCGACCAGAATGCCGAACAACGACGCCAGCCCGAATCGGATGGCGAACAGTTTCGGAATATAACGGGGCGGCACCGTGTTGCCGCACATCGAGTTCCAGAACGGCGCGATGATCCCGGTCAGGATACCCATCCAGATCACCGCCAGCAGGATCGAGTGAACAATCGTGCTTTCGTCGGCGCAGAACCAGGCGATCAGCGCCACCAGCAGAAACGCCGCGCGCTGGAGAATGCAGACCGGCACCAGGATCGGCAATTTGTAGGGCACCCGGTCGGCCCAGCCCGCCATAAAGACGGTCGGCAACGCACTGGTGAACAGGAACAGCACCGGGGTCAGCGCGATCATCATCGGCGAACCGCCCAGCGATTCGACGATTTTCGGCATGACCGTTTCGTAGCTGACAAAGCTGATCCCGGTCAGGTAGAGAACCCCTTCGGCGGTATGCAGCGTGAAATTATCGATTTTGCGCGCCATAGAACTCCGGACGGGATTCCCGCATACGCGCCAGGCAATCCGTAATGGACAACCGTGTTGTTACTGATCCTGCTCTTTCAGCTTTTTCAGGTCTTTCTCGGCGTAATTGATCACTTCCTTGAATTTTTCCTGATTGGCGGCGTCGGCGTCGACCAGCGTTTTATGCGCTTCCACCACCGTTTCGGCGGTTTCCAGCATATCCTGCGGGCCGTCGGCGGCAAATGTTTCGCCGGTGCCGGGCGGGTATTCCCCTTCCACAAAATGGAACAGGTTGGTCAGCCCCAGGCTCTTGAGCAGGCTCTGGGTATACTCCGAAGAATTGACGATTTCGATAGGCGAATTGTTCTTCTTGCTTTTCAGCCCGAGCATGGCCAGAATCCCCATGAAGGTGCTGTCCATGGCCACGCACTCTTTCAGGTCGATCCGGACCAGGCCGTAATCATCTTCGAGGCTGCGGACAAACGCGCGCAGCGGCATTCCGTATTCGAAGTTCGCACGGCCGGCGACTTTTATCATGTAGCCGTCCGGCATGCGGAGAATCTGCAGATCCTTACTGTTCATAGGCCTTATCCCTGATTTACCAGCACAGCCTTGATCCGGCGGACACCGCGGCTGGAGCTTTCTTCCTTGGTTATCTTGAGTCCGCCGAGGTCACCGGTGTTGGCGGCATGGGGCCCGCCGCAGACTTCTTTGCTGAAATCTCCCATTGTGTAAACTTTCACTTTTTCACCGTAGCGGTCGCCGAACAGCCCGATGGCGTTTTCCTCGCGGGCGTCCTGAAAGGTCATTTCCCGGCAATCGATCGGTATTTTCGCCTGAATCGCCTCGTTGACCAGTTTTTCCACTTCGGCCAACTGCTCCGGCGTCATCTTGTCGTTGTAGGAAAAGTCGAAGCGCAGGCGCTCCGCGGTGATATTCGAACCGCGCTGTTCGACGCCGTCGCCGAGGACCTGCCGCAGGGCCGCCTGCAGCAGATGGGTCGCGGTATGAAGCCGCGCCGTCTGGTCCGAATGATCGGCCAGCCCGCCTTTGAATTTCTGCTCCGCGCCCTGGCGCGAGAGCTCCTGATGCTTTTCGTAAGCCGCCTTGTATCCGTCCAGATCGACATCGAAACCGCGTTCGCGGGCCATTTCTTCGGTCAATTCGATCGGGAAGCCATAGGTTTCGTAGAGGAAAAAGGCGTTCTTGCCGCTGACCACCTTCCGGGCGATGTGAGCGGGCACGCGGTCGATCAATTTCTCAAACTCGCGGGTCCCGTGTTCCAGCGTGGTATTGAACTGTTTTTCTTCGACCTGAAGTTCTTCCAGAATGATTTCGCGGCGCTCTTTCAGCTCCGGATAAACACCGCCGAAGTTCTCGATCACCACTTCCGCCACGGCGGGCACGAAATTCGTCAATCCGAGCTTGCGTCCCTCGCGGATGGCGCGGCGGATCAACCGCCGCAGCACGTAGCCCTGATCGACCTTGCCCGGCGTGATGCCGTCGCCGATGATGAACACCGCCGCCCGGGTATGGTCGGCAATGATCCGTTCGGAGTTGCAGCGTTCGGCGGGGGCGGCGTCCAGGCCGCGCAGTTCGTCCAGCTTGCGCAGGAGCGGCTGAAAAATTTCGGTTTCGTAGCAGCTCGCCTTGCCCTGAAGCACGGCGGTGATGCGTTCCAGCCCCATGCCGGTATCGACATTGGGCTTGGCCAGCGGCTCATAGGCGCCGTCGGCGGTCTTATTGTACTGCATGAACACGTCGTTCCAGATTTCGACCCAGAGCCTGTTCTTCGGATCGAATACTTCGGGGGCTTCGCCGCCGCCGGTCCAATAGAACATTTCGGTATCGGGGCCGCAGGGGCCGGTCTGGCCGGCGGGTCCCCACCAGTTGTCGGCTTTGCCGAGCCTGGCGATGCGTTTCCCGGAAACGCCGAGCTCGCGCCAGAGGGCGTAGGCTTCGTCGTCGAACGGACAGTTTTCGTCCCCGGCGAACACCGTAAACGCCAGCCTTGAAAGCGGAATCCCGAGCCATTCGGGGCTGGTCAGAAACTCGAAGCTGTAACGGATGGCTTCTTCCTTGAAGTAATCGCCGAGCGACCAGTTGCCGAGCATTTCAAAAAAGGTCAGGTGGACAGGATCGCCCACTTCATCGATATCGCCGGTACGGATGCATTTCTGATAATCGCAGAGCCGGGAACCAAGCGGATGTTCGGCGCCGAGCAGATACGGCACCAGCGGGTGCATACCGGCGGTGGTGAACAGACAAGTCGGATCGTTCTCGGGAATCAGCGGAGCGCTTTTGATCTCGAGGTGCCCCTTGGATACGAAAAATTCAATGTATTTTCTTCTTAATTCATTTGCTTTCATAAATCTTAAATCTCTTTAGGTTATCTCCGTAATATAAACCGATAAAGCCGCGATGTCAAACCGCAAAAAAGCAAGAGAAGTTTTCTAAGTCAAGAAAAATGCATCTTATTTCATTCCGAACAGAAAAAAACGCCGCCGGAAACACGTCCCGGCGGTGTCATTCATCCGAAAACGGTTATTCCGCCGTATTTTCCGCCAGTGCGGCGTTGACGCGGCAGCGCAGATTCAGCAGCCATGCCGCATCCTGCGGATACCGTTCCATCGTGAGCTTGTAATAAAGCCCCTCGTGCACCAGCTCCAGCACGGCCTGCCGTCCGGTTCTCTCTTCCAGCAGCCGCAGGGCCCGCAGGTCCTGGAGCCCTTCGGTGAACACCTCGTGCCTCAGCGAATCGACCGGGCCGTCCGGGCCGGGATAAACGGCAAAGGAATCGCCGCCGGGGAAACTCCCGCCCGCGTCCGTCACCTGGAACGGATTGATATCCTGTTTCAGCGAGAACTGGGTGTACCAGAAGTTGTATCCCCACTGCAGGAAACCGCTGAGGTCATACACATAGGAGAGCACGCCCATGATCCGGTTGCGCGCCGACGGCATCGCAAAGAAGCGGTTCGGCACCTTGTCCCACTGGCTGACGCAGAAGTAGGTGAAAAGCTGCGAAATCCCGCGTTCATAAAACGGCTCGATGTGGTTGTTCGCCGGGATCGGAATCCCGACCACGCCCTTGTCGTAGAAATCGATATTTGACAGCGCATCGATCACCGGCGCGTCCCCGATCAGCGGGCGCAGCAGTTCCGCGCCGTAGCGGTAGCTTTCCAGATGGTCCAGATGGGGCTCGTCGGAGATATGGAAGAAGATTTTGCCTTCCAACCCGGCCTGCCGGACCACTTCCATCAGTTGCGGAATCAATTGTTTCAGGAAAGCGGCGTATTCCGGCGAGTCGGCGGGGACATGCCAGCCGAACAGTTTTTCCTCGCGCCCATCGACGTTTACGATGATTTTCGGTGTAAAACACGCCCCCCACTGGGTAAAGGGATGGGCGAAGTCGAAATACTCGAAGCCGCATTTTCGCCCCAGCTCGAACCAGCGTTTCAAACGGCTGAAATCGAACTCGTACCGGTCCCCGCTTCTGGTGATTCCCAGCAACTGAACCGTCGGGCGTTCTCCGTTCACGGCGGTATCCAGCGGCGGCGTCCACAGCGGCGTCAGCAGCATATTGATGCCGTGCCCGGCCGCGTTGGCGAAATATTTCTCCAGCAGCGTCCAGTGTTCCTCGCTCCAGCACCCGACCTTGTAAAAACTGTACACGCAATCGCAATGAAACCATTCGCTGCGGATCAGTTTCTGCGGCGGCAGCGCCGCGTCGATCACTTCGACGGTGAAACGCGCGGTCACCGGCTCAAGCGTCGCCGAGGCGGTTCCGAGCGGTTCGATCGGGCGGACCTGAATCTCGACTTCATAGCGGCCGGGCTTGCAGTCCGCCGGCACCGGCACCGAAACCCACAGGGACTGCCACTGGCGCTTGCGCAATATCCAGCGGTCGTCTTTCAGCGGCATCAGCGGGTCGGGATAGAGGCCCGGCGTGGTCCGCAGGTAATTTTCGTCGAAATTGTAGCTGGCCAGCGTATTGGGCACGAGCTCCACCCCGCGGACCGTGACCGCGCCGACGGAACTTTTCGCCCCGACCTCAATCCACTGGCGCTCCGGGGCGCACAGCACCACTTGAAACGACACCATTTCACCGCGCAAAGCACTGCATCCGCAGTACTCCGACGCCCGCAGCTCCTCATCGCTGAAAATTTTCTCCAGCGAACTCACTGTCTTGCATTTCAACATCTCACAATTCCTTGATTGATTCCCTGAAAACCAGGTTTGGTGATAAAAAACGGTTTCCGGCCGGAGCGCCGCCGCGGATGCACCGCATCAGCAGTTCGAGCGCCTCCCGGCATATTTTGTCGATATCGATCCCGACGGTGGTCAGCGGGACCGGGTACAATTCCGAACTCAACACGTTGTCGGCGCCGGCGACCGAAAGCTGGTCCGGCACCCGGATTCCCTCTTTGAAACAACGTTCGATCACGCCGAGGGCGCACGGATCGTTCTGGCAGATCACGGCCGTGAATTCCCTGCCGGAAGCCAGCAGTTCGCCCATCACCCGATAGCCTTCGTGACGGTATCCGCCGCAGGGGACCATCAGTTCCGGCGCGACCTTGCGCCGGTGCCGCCGGAATGCCCGGCAATACCCGTCCCGCCGTTCGGAACTGGACGCCAGCAGGGCAATCCGCCGGTGCCCCATCCGGATCAGGTGCGACGTCATCTCATAAAACCCTTCCTCCAGGTCCGGCATGATATAGGAACAGTCCAGTCCCGGCAACCGGTACGGAATACCGACCAGACGATGCAGATTTTGTTCCAGGTATCCGGTTTTCTGTATCTTGCCCAGGCCGCTGCCGATGAAAACGCCGTCGCACTCCGACAGCATCACGGCGATTTTTTCATGCGGGGGTTCGAAACAGGGATCGCAAACCACCATCAACGGACGCAGGCCGGAGCGGTACAGATATCCGATCAAGGCGTTCTGAACCCGGGTCTCGTATTCGCCGATCACCGGATGGGCGATCAGCCCGAAACGGCCGCGGATTTTGCCCGCGATATCGCCCGGATAGTTGACCATGTAGCCCTTGCCGTGAATCGGAGTGATCAATTTTTCCCGTTCCAGTTCGCGGCAGGCGCGGCGGATGGTGGTGCGCGACATGTTCAGTTTGTCCTGAAGCGTCCGCTCGGAATCCAGATATTCGGGACGCCGCGCCGCGATGTCTTCGCGGATATGCTGCATCACCTGAAGATAAAGTTTTTCTATTTTTTCCTGCATCATTCACATCTGCCGTTTCAAAACTGGTAGCTACCAGTTATTAAAATAACACAGAACTTCCGATTAGCAAATACATTTCATCGAAAAAGACGATTTCCGCGGCAATGCGAAGAAACCCTGAACGCCTCTGACTGCTTTTCATCGGTTAAATTGGATTGTACGTAAGCGCCCAGTCACCGCCATGTTGAGCTCAAATAGGGGCTGAAAGTTTTTTGACATGAAAATTCTGTCTGGCGGGCACCTTTGGCGAAAGGGAGGCATTTGCTTGGTAGCGAAGATCAATCCGCGAACAGATTATTCGGGTCGGGAATTTTTCCAGTTGTGGGGAAGCAGGGAATCAATTTGAGACGCGGGGGTGGTATTGATGCGAACGAGGACATCTTCAAGCCATTGGCGGAAATTCACGCCGTTGGCTTTGCAGGTGGTGGCGAAGGAATAAAGGATGGCGAGGTTCTGTCCGCCGGCTTCGCTGGCGGCGAAAAGAGAGTTTTTCCTGATCAAAGATATACCGCGGCATTGAGCTTCGGCCGGATATTCTAACATTAGAATATCCCGCCGAACGCCTTAACCGCGGGGTCGCGATTATACGTAGAAACTGCCTTTTCGCCGGAAGCGAAACCGGCGGACAGAGATTGGCGATCCTCTATTCTTTTGCCGTCACCTGTAAAGCGAACAACATCTGTTTTCGCAAATGGTTGGATTGAATACCAGAATCAGCTCATCCACCACGATAATGCCGCCGTATTCGCCGAAATAGCTTCCTGATCAGGGAAATTTCTGAAATAAGTTCTGTAATCCATAAAACACGTTGCTCCTCAGTGTTGAAAAGGTTTAAAATAACGGAATCGCCCGCTTTTTCAACCACCCCGCAATGTATGACAAATCCTGAATCTTATTCCTGGGATACACCACCACTTCACCGGAGTTTACCCGGCAGTTGATCAACGACACGGTATTGATTCCGGCTGCCGCCCACAGCGATACGGTTATCGGGTAGGCGTCGCTGGTCACTGCCGCGTTGGGCGCATAACCAAAAGCCCGGTGAAAGCGTTCCATACCAGTGTCGATCATTTCGCGTTGTTCGCGGACCGTGAATTTCTCGTATTCCGGCAGATGACGGTCCTGCAGATAACAATTCAGGTCAAACAGCTTCCGTGCATATTCGTTTTGAGGACCTTCTCCCCGCAGCAATTCCAACCATAATTTCGTGGAAGTATGATGCAGCATAGAGTGATATTCCGGAGCCCATATGCCGCGCCGGACGCCCTCCCGCATTTTTTCGATAATACCATCGCCATTCCAGGGCGTCGGAAATCCCTCATCAATGCCGATGTCACAATATCGCGTGAAACCATTTGCCCGAATGGCGTCATAGTCAGGATTGCCAACACTGGTAAAGGCTGTAAAAACGGCCTTTTGATTATCAATCCCAATATATTTTCCAATAACGCTAAATAGTTCCTCAAGTTCAAATATATTTTCCAGCTTTGGCTGCCACCAGCCCAACAACTCTTTGTTTTTCTCCGCGATTTCAGCAGATGGGATGCGTTCACAAGCTCCCCAGTCATCACTTTCAAAAACCACCGCCGGAAAACGTTCGGGGTCTATTTCAAATTTCCGTATCAAAGAGGTTTTATGATAATGTTCCATCAATCATCCGGGGTTAATAAATATGGTCCAAGGAGGAGATTTCCTCCAATAAGGTTTTTACTTCCGGCACTAGTTTTTCGAGCGGCATCTTACCGGCGAAATACTGTTCGAGCAACGGAAATATGCTGCTGTACAACATATATAGGGAACGACTCGATAGATCGGGCTGAATCGCGTTTCGGGCTTCTTCCTCCAGTATATCGTGGATTCCCGGTCCCAATTCCTGCTCGCGGAAAATATCGGCGCGCACCGATAAAAACGACGGTAACTCCGCAAACAAGTGCTGAATATCCGCCCGCAGGAGAAAACGGATCCACAGCCACGCTTCGCGCGGGCAACTCGAATCCGTTCCAAGGGAAAGAGTATCGGTGGCGATCACCGGCGTCCCGTTCCGCGAAAGCGGCATACGGCTGACACGCCATGAATGGGAATTTGTTTTGATATAATTCTGGAGAGAAGAGAAATAACCGCACAACATACCGAACTCGTCTCCTAATCCGGCCTTTAATGCGTTTTGGTTGTTCCAGTGGTAGGAATCCATCATATCTTTAGTGCAGAGTTTATTCAGAAGCAGTAACATTTCAGGAAGCATCGAATCAACTTTATGCTCTGGAAACCTGGTTTTGATATTACCGAGAAAACTGAAAAAAAGCGAATAAAATCCAAGGTACAACCCAGGTTTAAGGTTTTTCATTGAAGTATGATTCATGGCTGCGGAAAAATCATGCCAACTTCGGATTTCCGGTAACTCCGGCCGTGCATATAACAACGGCACACTCCAATTAAAAGGAAAGCTATAACGGTTGCGGTGTTTCCAGACCGTCCCTAGAAACGTTTTGGCATCTGGATCTCCGAAAGGGGTCAGATCCCGGAGCCTTCCAGTTTCCGCATAATCGGCGACATCGCGCCCAGTTAGCATAACGGTGTCAAATCCAATTCCGTCTGCCAATAGTTGATGAACATTGACCGCGGGAATCAATTCGATTTCAGCCCATGGATAACGGTCTGAAAATAGTTTTTTCACTTTCTCCATTACCGCTAAATAGAAACTCGAAAATAAAAAACGGACAACCACTTTCCGGCCTATGGTAAAACCTTGCCCCACCATCAAATGCTGTTCCTCGGCATTGCCGAGCGCTTCCGCCCGGCTGCGGTCTATCAACGTTCCGACATTTCCAGTCTGACAGCTTACCGCCCCCTGCAACTCCAAATCTTTCACCGCTTTTCGCGCGGTTAGTAAACTAACCTGATAATCTTCAGCCAATTTGGGCATTGGCGGCAATTTTCCATCGGAAAATTCCCCATTGATAATCCGCTTTAGAATATCGGATTTGATCAGTTGATATTTTGAATTTTTCACAATTGCTCCATGTTATACATCTTGCGATTCCATATTATATAACACTGCGTCGTTTTTGTCAATACCCTTTTGTGGGAAATTTGAAACTTTCGGAAAAATCAACATCAAGAGCATCAATGGAAAGCCATTGACTCGATTCTGTGATATTCGTAATTGCTGGATTCCCCATTCCCCTTCCGGTGCGGCGGTAGCCTCTCGCTTAAGCTCAAAACTATTGATTCTGTTTGCCTATTTCTGCTTATCGGAAAAAATAAGATTTTTGATAACCATGAAAGTTATTCAATAACATCAAAAGAATATTCCACAAATAAATTTCAATCATGTTCGCGTAAATTGGTCAAATTTATGATATATAGTTCATTTTAGGATAAGCAAAATCAGGTAAAATAATTCTGATTTTTGAGTTTGAAGGGATTGCTGTCATTGCAATCCTACATTTATTTATAGTACCCCTGGGGCTGCGGCATGGACTATAGCCGATGTCTGACAACGAATGTACTGCCGACATTTCGCTCCAAAGATCCGGTAGAATTGCCCGGTATCGCATGGGAGTCACTAGATCAAACAATCCCATCTTCAGTTTGCGCAGGGCAAAAACCGAGGAGATCCAACTGTTGGTCCAACCGGTTTCGACACTCCAGGCTCCCCATCCATTGTCCGCTGAGCTTCCCCGGTAATCCCAAAGTTCCCAGTCAAATCCGCGCAGCCATGCACCGTTCAAATAAGGTTGTTGCTCCAATACTGCTTGCACATGTGTCAAAAATGCGGCCATCCTGTCGGCGGCCTGCATATAAATCTCTTCACCAGT